>ERZ506775.14-NODE-14-length-220297-cov-8.40006_pt1 | contig 220297 bp, 213 predicted proteins | sample MGYA00513980_ERZ506775 | MGnify/ENA metagenome assembly ERZ506775 | reverse complement strand
CTTTCGGAACTTTTCTCAGTTTCAGACCGAATGCCATGTTATCATATACGGTCATATGCGGATACAGAGCGTAGTTCTGGAATACCATTGCAATATCTCTGTCTTTAGGTTCTACATCATTTACAACCTTGTCACCGATTTTTAATGTACCGCCTGAAATTTCTTCCAGACCTGCGATCATACGAAGTGTAGTAGATTTACCACAACCTGAAGGACCTACGAAGATGATGAATTCTTTATCTGCGATTTCAAGGTTAAAATCTTTTACTGCTTCGAATCCGTTTGGATATGTTTTGTTAATATGCTGTAATGATAAGCTTGCCATTTTCATTTCCTCCTAATTGTTACGCGTCTCTTTGCTTTGATTAACTGTTACAAGTATAACACTGACACCCGGTTTTTTACCATGGTTCAATTAAACAAAGATTAAATAAAGTCTTTGTTATCATCTCTAAGAAAATACACCCTATTGGCAATTTACCGAATTTTCTTTTCTTCAATATACAACTTGCACAATGGATATCATTTCTCCATATTTTGCCTGCAGTTCGCGGGTTTCACGGGAAATATGATGGTTGTCTTGAAAAGGTCTCCGTCCAGATAGATCTCGAACCTCCCGTTCATAAGCTCTACCAGGTTCTTGGCAATGGAAAGTCCCAGGCCGCTGCCCTCTGTGCTCCTGGACTCATCCCCCTGGATGAACCGTTCGGTCAGCTCATCCGCATCGATGTTCAGGGGCTGGCTGGATATGTTCTTCAGGGAAAAGGTGACTTTCTTTTCATCTGCCTTCATGTCCGCATATACCCGGCTTCCCGGAAAGGCGTATTTGACAATATTGCCGTACAGGTTATCCATGACTCGCCACAAAGCCCTGCCGTCGGCGCAGATATACACATGCTCCTCAGGCATGCTGTTCACGGTCTGCAGCCCGCGGCTTCGGAGCTGCTCAAAGAATTCCCCCTGTACCTGCTGCTGGAATTCCCGGAAGTCTATCTGCTCGGGCTGGATATGGAAATTGCCGGAGTTGATCTTGGAGACTTCAACCAGGTCCTCCATTAGGATCTTCAGACGCTCTGTCTTCTTGTCCAGCACATCCACATACTCCTCGATCTTGGGATTTTGTATCTCCTCCCGCTTCAGAAGGCCGATGTAACTGATGATGGATGTGAGGGGTGTCTTTAAGTCGTGGGAGACATTGGCGATCAGATCCGTCTTTCTGCGCTCATTGCGCACACTCTCCTGGACGGCTTTTTCCAGATTGTCGCCGATCCGGTTGATGTTGTCCGCTATCTCCGCGTTTATCCGGTTTAAATTCTCTGTTGGTATTTTATATGTAAAATCCTCATCGGAAATCTTCCGCACACCGTCCAGCATCTGCTCCCTTGCGCTTATCTCCCTCAGAATATGGCCTCCTGCGTAGAGGTTCATAAAAACAAGTATTACAGCTCCCACTGTCCCTCCGCGGCACAAGAGAAAGCTCAGCACCACATAGAGGACAAATCCCGCCAGAGCAAAGGCCGCCTTCTTACCGCCCCGGATGCCGGCCCTGTAATTGCCGATGATCTGGGATACTATGCTGCCCCTGCCGAGAGTCCCCATTTTCCCCCTGCGCACAATACTCAGGACTCCCACCAAAAGAAACACATAAATAAATAAGAGCATCACCACATTGCCTGTTGCCCGGGGAGGCGGAAGGATCTCCTCCATGCTGCGTTTTACGATCACTGCCGCCAGACACAGAAGCAGACCCATGGGTACCAGCAGAAATTCTATGGAGATCTTGTCAAAATACCTGCTCAGCCGCCTTTCCTGCCCTGCCCTTTTCACTGTCATCACACAGAGTGCCAGAAGGGAAATGAAGAAAACGGCAGCGGAAAAGATCAGGCCTTTCGGAAAGGTACGGATGAACCAGGACCATTTGTGATAAAACTGGCTGCCGCCCCACAGATAATCCTTTGCTGCAAATGTCCTGTCAATCCAGACGGAAAGGGTGATATTTTCCGTATCCGAAATATCCTCGTTGAGCTTTTTTATGATGTCATATTTCATCTCATAGGACAGAGGTACATCTGTATCCAGGAAAAAAGTATCTCCCTGGAACAGAAGTCTGGCGGAATTCTGCTTCTCTTCTTCCAAGGTGCAGTTAGTGTACACCAGGCCGGTCTCCACATTCTCAAACCTGTACTTAATATTGGTGTTCTCCGCTTTGAATCTCTCCTTGTCCTTTACATACTGAGGCATCTCAGCGTCAATTTTTAACAGGCACACAGCCAGTTCGGAGGCGCAGTGTACTTCGCTTGCACGCCTCAGGTTCTGCTCCGACATGACAAACTCCAGAATGCTGTCATAGCCCTGAGGCGTATACAGTTCATCCAGGGTTCCCTTGATCTCCTTCAGCTCACTTACACTGTACAGATTCTTCTCATTTTCCCGGATATAGGATTTCCACCACTTGTAGCTCTCCTTCTGCTCACTCCAGTCATAGAGCTGCTGCAGGGTGTACGCCAAACCGTTAGTGTTGCTGCCGCTTATGATTCCCTGCTCGGCATATTCCAGAATGTCTACCTGCTTGTCAGGGTCATACTTCCCGTCTGTCTCAAAATTCATTCTGAGGCGTATATAGTCAATAAGCTCTGACATCTCATTCTTTACATTCTGGGCATAATCCCTGGTCTTGTAGTAAGGAGGTGTCTCCCCCGCAAGCCAGCCCGGATCCTGCCATACCTGATAATAGTCGGCAATGATAATGTAGATCATCACGATCACTGCAAATAAAAAATGCAGGATCAGGGTCCCTGGATAACAGAACGGACGCCTATTCCTGCCGGGTTTTTTCTCTTTTCTGCCTCTAAATATTTTCAATTTTGTATCCCACTCCCCAGACTACTTTCAGATACCTCGGGTTCTTCGGATTCAGTTCGATCTTCTCCCGGATATGGCGGATATGTACTGCCACCGTGTTGTCAGCACCGATAGCTTCCTCATTCCATATATTACGATAGATCTGCTCAATAGAAAATACTTTCCCCTTATTTTTTAAAAGAAACAGAAGAATATTATATTCAATGGGAGTAAACCGCACTCCCTTACCATCCAGGGTCACCTCTTTGGTGTCGTCATCCACCACCAGTCCCCCGGAAAAATAAATGTGTTTGTCCTGCCCTTTCGGCATATTTCCCAGTTCTGTATAGCGTCTGAGCTGGGACTTTACCCGTGCGATCAGCTCCAGGGGATTGAATGGCTTCTCCATATAATCATCCGCTCCGGCGTTGAGCCCGGCTATCTTATCCTCATCCTCTGTTTTGGCTGTCAGGCAGATGATGGGAATCGTTGAAAATCTGCGAATCTGTGTGATTGCCTGTATGCCGTCCATTTTCGGCATCATGATATCCACGATCAGCAGGTGCACATTCTCCCTGCGCACCACTTCCGCAGCCTCCATTCCATCATAGGCACACAGTACCTCATACCCCTCCTCCGAAAGATAAAGCTCTATGGCATGCACAATCTCTCTGTCATCATCACAAACAAGTATCCTGAACATGTTAACACCTCTTGTCATTATTTTGCATCCAGCACCGGCATCCTTCCGGGATACCTGTGCCCTGAATCATCTCAGGACGTGGCGTCACTGCTGTAGATTTATTATACCATTGTTTCGACATTTACCGTAAAAAACGAACGCAAATTCCGGAAAATTAAGAAAAACTTAAAGATTTCCTTTCAAATATACAGATAATGAACGTTTCACAGCCATACAGCATTAACAAAATGGAAACTTCTGGTATTTTCTAAAATAACAGTAATTCTTTCAAGATCGCTTTACATATCCTCCATTCTTTTTTATAATAATACGAATTAGACAAATGCAAGGGAAAGGAATTTTACTATGTTTCGATTGATGGGAACCATTTATAAAGACACACATGTGGTCAAGAGCACCGTCATATGTGATGAGACAGACATGAACCGCACCAAGAAAGTATTTCACTGTCTGGACGCCATCTGTTATGAGTTCGATTTGGAAAAGCCCCTGTGGCTGGATGTGAATATCAAGGATTTCCAGAAGCATGCAAAGGCGCGCTTCAACCAGGATAATTTTATCGAAGTGCTGGATTTTGATTATCTGGAAATACAGGTCATTGAAGAGGGATGAGAAAAACAGCCCGCCCGGAAGTTCCCGGGCGGGCCTTTCTTTCCTTACAGTCTTTTCAGTAACTCTTCTCTTCTGTCCTCGTATCCCGGTTTTCCAAGGAGTGCGAACATGTTCTTCTTGTAGCTCTCAACACCCGGCTGATTGAAGGGGTTCACACCTGACAGGTAACCGCTGATACCGCAGGCAAATTCAAAGAAATAGAACAACTGTCCAAGGTAAAACTCGTCCTGTCTCGGGATTTTAACCATCAGGTTCGGGGTATTACCGTCTGTATGGGCAAGGATTGTTCCGTTCATGGCGCTCTTGTTTACGAAGTCCATGCCTTTTCCGGCCAGATAGTTCAGGCCGTCTAAGTCATTCTCTGCTTCTTTGATGGCAAGGTCTTCTTTGGGCTCTTCGATGGCAAGAACAGTCTCGAACATGATTCTGGAGCCATCCTGGATAAACTGTCCCAGGGAGTGCAGGTCTGTGGTAAAGTCCACGGATGCCGGGTAGATGCCCTTCTGATCCTTACCTTCGCTCTCACCATATAACTGTTTCCACCACTCTGCAACATAGTGGAGGGTAGGCTCATAGTCAGCCAGAATCTCAACGGATTTGCCTTTTCTATGAAGAATGTTGCGGACTGCCGCATACTGCAGCGCGTCATTTTCCGCATACGGAGTATTCAGTGCCAGTTCTCTTCCGGATGCTGCACCTTCCATGAGCTTATCAATGGAAACACCGCTCACTGCGATAGGCAGAAGTCCAACGGCTGTCAGCACGGAGAAACGTCCTCCCACGTCATCCGGAACTACGAAGGTCTCATATCCTTCCTCTGCTGCCAGGGTCTTTAATGCGCCCTTGGCTTTATCTGTTGTAGCATAGATCCTTTTTGCTGCCTCTTCTTTTCCGTATTTGTTCTCTGCCATCTCTTTGAACACACGGAAAGCGATTGCCGGCTCTGTTGTTGTACCGGATTTTGAAATGACATTAATGGAGAAGTCTCTGTCTCCGATCACCTCAGCAAGGCCTTTTACATATGCGCCGCTGATGTTGTTGCCTACATAGTAGATCTCCGGAGCTTTACGGGCTTCTTTTGTAAGATTGTTATAAAATGGATGGTTCAGGAAATCGATGGCAGCTCTCGCTCCCAGGTAGGAACCGCCGATACCGATCACAAGCAGAACATCGGAATCATTTTTAATCTTCTCCGCTGCTTTCTTGATGCGGCCGAACTCTTCTTTGTCATAATCTACCGGAAGGTCGATCCATCCCAGGAAGTCATTTCCAAGGCCGTTTCTGGATACCAGGGTCTCTTTGGCCGCTTCCACCATTTTTTGCATTGCTGTTACTTCTTCTTCGCGGATAACGTCAGCGGCTTTTGAATAATCAAATGTAACTTTGTTTCCCATTGCTCTCTTCTCCTTTTTCCTGTCGTTTGCCTGAAGCTGACCTGACACTTATCAGGGCAGCATGTCCAACTCAACTTGAACGTTGTCACTCAACAAATATAGTTTAGCAAATGATGGGAGGTTTATCAAGTTAGAAATTCCTTTATCACATCTTTGACGATAGCCTCCTCCTCTTTGTTCAGGAGATGGCTGTACCGTTCATCCGTGGCTGCCGCTTCCCGGATGCGCTCTTCCACCTTCTCGGCCCTCGGATCTTTGTCCTGACCCCTGCGGTCTGACATGGCCCGTTCCTTCTGGGCTCTCAGCCGCTGTTCCTGCTGAAGCTGTTCCTGCTCTTTTGCCTTTACCCTTGCCCTTCTGCCTGTCTTTCCTGCCTTGGCCGCCTTGGCTGCCTTAGATCCGGTATTCTGACGGACAGGTTCTATCTGAACTACCTTCTGGCTATCGCCTCTCTGGTTTTCCATATAATCCAACAGGTTTGTCTCAATGACCTCCTCCTGGAACCCCATGGATATCACCATGCGCAGCAGAAGAAGTGCGACACCCATAACCGCCGCGCTGCCCGCCAGAAGCCCCATAGCCGGAAAGTCTCTGGTGATGACCGGAAAAGAGATCCGCTCAAGGCCTGTCCTTCTGATCCACAGCGCCCCTGCTCCCGCGGCTAAAAAAGAGAGGACAAAAGTACACCAGGATACCCCTTTCATCTGCCGAAGGGTTATCGGTCCTATCTTTCGTCCTCTCATCCGCCTTGTGAGATACACAGCGGGGTTATGTATCGCTGAATCGTCTTTTACGTTTCTCTGATATTCCAGCAGAAACTGCTGCAGCCATTTGTCTTTTATCGCCGGAACATTTTTCAGGTCCCGGATTACTCTTCTGTTGCTCCCGTAGATTGCCAGTACGCTGAAAAGGCTCAGTAACCCCATCAGCCAGGTGCCATAATAAAATAAGTGCACAGTAAATCCTCCTCACTATTTCGGCGCGCAGAAAGCACGCTCTTTATGGCATTCATTATATAGCAACCCGGGCATTTTGAAAACAAAAATCGTGCGTCAAATGGTGACAAAAGGCGCCTTTCTACAGCCTCTTAACCATGCTCTCCACCAGATTTACCGTGTGGCGGATGGCCTCTCTTTCAAAGGCGGGATAGTCCATATGGGCGCTGTCGTCAGCCTTGTCGGAGATGGCTCTTATCACCAGATAGGGGATTTGATTGAGATATGCCGCCTGTCCGATGGCCGCGCCTTCCATCTCTGTGCAGTATCCGTCTGTGTTCTCTATGATCTGGTCTTTCACCTCTTTTTTGGCTACGAACTGGTCACCGCTCACCACGCGGCCCTCAAATACCTGGATATCGGGATTGACCTGACGGCATACCTCCGCTGCCAGGCTGCGCAGAGTCTCATCTGCCGGGAATGCCAGCGTATCCATTCTGGGCACCTGGCCGATGGGATAGCCGAACTCCCTGGCGTCCATATCATGCTGCAGGGTGTCTGTGGAGAGGACAATATCACCGATGTTGATCTCCGCCCGCAGGGAGCCTGCCACGCCGGTGTTGATGACGGCATCCACATGGAAGTCATCCGCCAGAATCTGGGTACAGATTCCCGCGTTTACCTTGCCAATTCCGGAGCGTACGATCACTGCCTCCTTACCGTTTAATCTGCCGCTGTAAAACTCCATGGAGGCTTTTTTCTCCACTGTTACATCTGTCATCTTCTCTTTCAGGATCGCCACTTCCTCCTCCATGGCGCCTATGATTCCTATATGTCTCATTGCTAAGTTCCTTTCTGTCGATATTATATATGCCGGGGTACACCCGGTCCCTCTGTAAGCCTCTATATGCCCCATTTTCAAAGGATTGAGGCGTTCCTCAGGATTTCCTCTATCCGTTCTGTTTCAGACGCATCAGCGGCCAGCAGAGGCGCTGTGCAGCCGGGATTCATATCCACGCCGCAGAGTATCATTGCCTTTTTTATAATGGGTATGAACTGTTCTGCCACATCATAGATGGCCATCAGTCCATCTATTTTCTGCTGATAAACCTGAAGTGCCTCCAGATCGTTCTCCCTTGCTGCTTTTGCGAAGCCGGAAGCAACAGCAGGGGCAAAGTTTGACAGGCCTGCAATACACCCGTCACCACCGCTCAGTACGTTATGGGCAAAAAATTCATCAAATCCGGAATATATTAAAAACTCAGGAAATTCCTTCTTCACTGTCTGTATGAGCGCACGGGTGTGTCCCATGGTTCCCACGGTATCTTTGATCCCAACGATGTTTTTATGTCTGCGTACCAGGTTCAGTACCACCTGGGGCTTCAGATCATATCCTGTCCTGTCCGGAAAATTATACAGAAGAACAGGTCCGTTCACACGGTCGGCAAGGCTGTCATAAAAGTTTTCCACTGCACTGTCCGGCAGATTAAAGTAATACGGAGAGATCACCATAACTCCGTCTGCCCCTGCTTCCAGAGCAAAATTAGAAAACTCCACGCATTCCTCAAATTCCATACTGCAGGTTCCTATATAGACGGTTACCCTGTGTGCAATGTACGCCACAGCCTCACGCACCATATTCCGCTTTTCCTCCATGGGCAGGGCAAAAAACTCACCGATGCTGCCGAAGATGAGAATTCCGTCAATTCCTCCCTGTATCAGATGTTCATAGATTCTTTTGTTGGCCTCTATGTCAATATGTCCGTTTTCATCCAATGCCGTCACTGCCGGCGTGATCCATTTTGCATTCATAAATTAATTATGTCCTCTCTTTTATCTGATTAATCCTGTTGCGGTCTGCCGCATTATTATATCTCTTCGTATCCTGCGCCCTTCATGGCAGACATGGCGTGGCTTGTATAACGGCCAAACAAACCCTTTCTCTTCGGACGGGGCAGAATGCCGGATTCGGAACGTTTTTTCAGAACAGCCTCGATCTCTTCCCCGGAGAGTTCCTGTCCCTGAATTCCGACTACGTCGAGACTTCTGTTCTGTACACTGTACTCCAGAATATCCCCCGTCTCAATAAAGGCCAGCGGGCCTCCTGCTGCCGCTTCCGGGGAGACGTGGCCGATGGCGGCACCTCTCGTTGCCCCTGAAAAGCGTCCGTCTGTCACCAGGGCAACCGTGCCGTTCAGACGCTCATCACAGACAATAGCCTCTGTGGTCATGAGCATTTCCGGCATGCCGGTCCCTCTCGGACCTTCATAGCGGATAACAAGGATATCGCCCGGGTCTACCTCACCATCTACGACGGCCTGGTAAGCGTCCTCCTCACGGTTGTAGACCTTTGCAGGGCCTTTGTGCTCCCGCATGGATTCCACACAGGCGGAGTATTTGATAACTGCGCCTTCCGGTGCCAGATTGCCTTTTAAAATAGCTATGGAACCCTTTTCCTCCGCTTTCTCCACAGGGAAGATGACCTGGTCACGTTCCAGGCCGTAATTATGCAGATAGCCCAGGTTGCGGGCAAAGAAATTGTCCTTCTCCAGCTCCTCCAGATTCTCACCCAGGGTTCTGCCGGTAACGGTCATGACGTCCAGATGCAGCATGTCCTTTAAATAAAGCTGAACCATGGGGATTCCTCCGGCAAACCAGAAGGATTCTGTCAGGTGCTGTCCGCTTGGATTGATGTTGCCGATATGCGGTACTTTGTGGTTCAGGTCATCAAAAAGTTCCGGTTCCAATATGATTCCCAGCTCCCTTGCAATGGAGGGAAGATGGATGGTCGCATTGGTGGAGCCGCCTATGGCGCTGTGAATGATGATGGCATTTTCAAATGCTTCCCTTGTCATGATACTGCCCGCTGTGATCTCACGCTCAACCAGTTCCATGATCATACGGCCCGCTTTTCTGGAATAAGCAAAAATATCCCGCATGGTGGCCGGCATAACAGCAGTTCCCGGAAGTGACATGCCCAGGGCTTCTGCCATACACTGCATGGTACTGGCAGTCCCCAGGAAAGTACAGGCGCCGCAGGACGGACAGCCTGTGAGCTTATAGTCTCTGATCTCCTGCTCTGTCACTGCGCCCTCACGCTTTTGGCGCAGAGAAATATCCCCCGCAACCAGCGATGTGGTCATATCCGGTCCCGGGCGCATGCTGCCGCCGGGAATAAAGATGGTGGGCATGTCCAGGCGGGCTGCTGCCTTTAACTGGGCAGGAATGGATTTGTCACAGGAGGCGGAGAGGATCATGCCGTCCCATGGGTACACGGAACCGTGTACTTCTATCATATCACAGATCGCTTCGCGGGATGCCAGGATGTAGTTCATCCCGTCATGGCCCTGGGCACATCCGTCACAGATATCTGTGGTGTGATACTGGGCCGGATAGCCGCCTTTCTCGAAGACTCCGTATTTTGCCTGCTCCATGAGGCCCGACAGATGGGTACTGCCGGGGTGGCTGTCACCGAAGACATCCTCCAGAAGGATCTGAGGTTTCTTAATGTCCTCCTCATCCCATCCGGAGCCCATCTGCAGGGCGTCGAACTGGGACCAGAGAAGGCGCTGGGGGGCGCTTTTTTGTTTGTGGTTCATGGTGTGTTATGTATCCCTTCTTTAATAGATTATTTGATGCTTACATATTACAACTTTTTGAAGGGTTTGACTACTGTTAATTGGGTGACAGCGGCACAAAAGCCGCGGGACAAAGAATTTTCTTCATCCTGCGGCTTTTGTACTTGTTTTATAAAGGAGGTATTTTAACAAAATTACTTGATACGTTTTCTGACTACATATTCCCTGGCACCAGCAAGGACCAGGATGCCTGCAAAAAGGCCTACATAAATCAGGCCTGTATTGTCATTTTTCGTTATATTCTCCCCTTCACTCAATGGAACCTCTTCCCCATTGATGATGACTGTTCGAGTGCCGTCTTCTTCTGCCTGACCGGTCTGCTCCCGGTCTTTCAAAGGGGCTGCCTCTTCCGTCTGCCGATTTACAGGATCAGCCGAAAGCGTGTCCTGTCCTGCATGAGCAATAGTAATATTTCCAAGGGCAATCGCTATGCATAATATGAGAGGCAAGATTTTCTTTTCTAATCTTTTATATCCCATAATGCACCCCTTTCCCCTGTCACTATAACTATTTCTTATCTGACGCTGCCTGTATTAAGGCTCCGTCTATATATTTTATTAATTCAAGTGCACTGCGAAAGTGCTTTTCACTCTTTTCTTCTGCCCATGTAACTTCACCCTGCCATGTGGCATCTCTGCTGCCGTCTATTTTAATTACAAAGGTTTCTGCTTCTTTTGCCATTTTAGCCCTCACTATAGTTTTATCTCGTCCGTTGGGTATTGTTACAAGCTGTATAAATGGATCACCGTGTTAATATCAATAACCATTCAGGTCTCTGCTTCTGTTATTCGTATTATACTTTAAGCGGCATTACCAAAAGCATTACACGCATTACTTTATTTGAATCATATTTTCATAGAGGAGTTTTTTGTAATGGTATAAAATAACAGACAGGACAAAAAACACCACGGAAACCGTTATGATTCGCGTCTGCGGATAACAGATGCTATGATTTCCAAAACCAGTGCTGCCGCAATCACACCGCCTGCAATGATCTTTCCCATTGTACTTGTCAGGGCCTGAGCGACCCTTCCCAGAATAGGGATGGTATATACCACTTTCCCTATAAAGTTGCTGTAGGGGACTGCGTTCATATCCTCCGTCTTGTTGGCATCGCCTTTGGTGATAAATTCACCCATGACCACTTTGTTCTCCACTACCCTGTGGGTGATAATGGCATTGGAATCCTTTGCGCCATAGAACGCGATCACATCATCTTCCTTCATGTCCTCCGGTGCTGTCTCCTGTACATACACCAGGCTTCCTGTGGGGATTGCCGGCTCCATGCTTCCGCTTACCACGGAATATGCATCATAGCCAAAAAGCCTGGTTGCTGTAATGGGAAGACAGACAAGCACCAGACTTACTAATAAAACAGTGCCCAGTGCACTGCAAATTGCAGACACTGGGCTTTTCCTATCCTTTTTCTTCTTTCTGCTCAAAACAAGTTATCCTTTCATCTGCGTCGTCTAATCAGAAATACTGCTAATGCGGAAAGAGCTGCAACTGCTCCGACTCCGATCGCGATGCCGGCTGCAAGGGGAAGGCCCTTCTTTACTTTCTCTTTGGTCTCTTCCGGATTGTCAGCCAGAGGTGTTTCATCCTCATCTAAATCGACAACTTCCTGGTTGCCCTGCGGCACTTCATTCGGCTCTATAACCTGAGTTCCCTCGTCTGTTCCGGCTCCTGCCGTACCTTCGGTTCCCTCAGTACCGGCTGTTCCGGCTTCACCTGCGGTGCCTTCTGTACCGGCTGTTCCCTCTGTTCCGGTGGTTCCTGTTGTGCCTGCCGGAGTACCTGCTGCCGGAGTCTCTACAACAGTTGTCTCTGTTGTGGTGGTTCCGGGTATAACGGTTGTGACGGTTGTTGTCTCGCCGGGTACGGTGATGGTCTCTGTGGTTACCGGTGTATATACGAAAGTAAATACATTCTGTGCTTCATTGGAGGAGAGTGTCTTGGTCAGTGCCAGAGCCTGCGGTGTATAACCTTCCACATACAGGTAAGCCACTACCGGTTTGTCTCCCACATTGCCGTAATAGGTACGGCTCGGTGCCAGTTCGTTTCCTTCTTCATCATGATAATTAACAGTATAACCAACCATGTCGCCCTGAATTCCGTAAGCGACAACAAAATCTCTGTCACCATTTACATAAAATCCGGAGGTCTCAAGGGAATTATTGTCACGTCCGCTTATCCGGACACCTTTTACATAATATTTACTGGAATCTCCCAGTGCAACATCACCGTTCTGTACATCAAAGGATACTTTATCACCTAATTTCAGGCCGCTTACCACAACCCTGTCACCCTGTGCATCAATCACCGGTGTCCCTGTACTTACTACAGATAATCCGTCAATCCCGGAAAATGTACCCTGATTGCCTGCATAGAAGGTTGCTGTATAGGTGTATTCTCCATCTGCCGCAAAAACGCTGATCACAGATGAGCCAAAGAGCATGCAGACAGTAAGCAAAGATGTCAGAATCATTTTCAACTTCTTCATGACTTCAGCTCCCCTTTCTCATGGCGTTTTTTCATGGCTGCGATTCCCAGAAGCAGCAGTACCAATCCGCTGACTAATGCCGCTGTACTGAAAAGGAGGATATTGGTGGTATCTCCTGTCTTAGGACGGGTGATCGTCTTCTTCACTGTATTAGATTCGCCTGTAACGGTCTTTCTTACCACAGTGTCTTTACCTTTTACGGTTACCGTGGAAGGAGCTACTTTCTCTACTGCGAAATTCATCTGCAGACGAGCCAGTGTATCCTGATAGCCATTGCCCTGTGTCTCACCGTCTAAGATAACCTTCAGGTGAACAGAACCGGCTTTTCCTGCATCCAGCCTATCCAGATAGAAGAAATCATCCAGGGAATCCGTGGCTTGTTCCAGACCTTTGCCAACATAGGACGTGCCCTCGCCGCCTACGGTTTCGCTGTCATAGAGGACTGCCTCCGCACCGGATGGATCATAATAGGTCAAAACATATGTGTAAGCTCCGCCTTCTGCTTTGCTTCCCTCTTCCAGACTTTTCAGAACTTCATTGGACATATACCAGTCGGTCTGTTCCTCTCCGGAATTCTTTATCTTAACCTGCAGTTCCATGGTATCGCCGGGGAGGATTCCATAAATCTCCTCAGCCATTTCCTTAGAACTGAAATTACTGTTCATCTTGTCTCCGTCAAAATCAACCTGCCAGTCTTTATCACTTTTAAAATCTTCTGCATATGCGGTTGCCGCGGTGCCTACGGTCATGACTGCTGCCATGATAAGGCACAAAATTTTCTTTTTCATATTCTGTACCTCCTATCGTAAGCTGATATCTCCGTTTGCTGCAACATCTACGTCTACACCCCAGGCACTCTTGATGGCATCCTGTGCATTATGTGTCTGAACAGCATCCACTTCGGCTTCCACCTGGAAACTGTAACCGTCATAATCGTAAACCGTGGTGATGGTCTTGTAACCATTTTCATCAATTGTCTCATGTTCTGTGACCTTCTTGCCAAGCGCCGGGTCAATCCGCAGTGTGTCTGCGAACTCGGGAGTGGTTTCTCCTGCCGGAAGAATGCTGTTATAGTACAGAACCGTACGTTCTTTTGTGGATGCATTTTTATCTTCGGTCCAGCCGTTGCCGGTCAGGTTCAGGTCGATCAGTGCGGGGGAAAGCGTTGTGTCTTTGACTGCATTTTCTCCTTCGCCTTTTGACCAGCTCTTATAGAGGATAACCCTCACATAGCTGTCTATGGAGCCGCTGTTCGTAACGCTGAGCTTCTCATCATATGTCTTGCCCAGTACCAGCTTCTCTTTCTTCAGATCGGATAAAAGAGTTCCTGTGCTCTCATTCCACTCATCGTTTTCATTATAGTCCCTGTAGCTGATTTTGTCACCATTTTCTATGAGGCTTACACCAATGTTTGATGTGCTCATCTGCACAGAATAGTTTTCACTGTAATAGGTAAGTGCCGCACGTGCACTTCCGACTGTACTGCCCAGCAATAACAGGGCTGCTGCTGAGAGAAGGATAACTGGTTTCACAGAAAAGGATTTTTTCTTCTTTTTCATTATTCACCAACCTCCTCTTGTTTTGCATTCCAGTCTGCATAGGGTTTGCCTTCATCGTCATATAATACCGGGGTACACTCCTGGGCCACGATAATATTAAATTCCTCCTCACTGTCTTTGGAATCAATCTTAACCTGGAGTTCCTCCGTTTCACCGCCTGCCGGAACAATATCACTGTAATAGTAGTAATCCTCTTCTCCGGGAGACCACTTCTGGCTGCCCTGATATACAAGTCCGTCCTGATATTTTTCTCCTGCAAATACTTTCACACGGACATAGCACTCATAATCTCCTGTATTTTTGATCACAATATGCTTTGTCCAGTCGCTGACCTTCTCCTCCGGAATCGTCACGGTGGAACCAAGACTGATGGTCACATCACCTGCTGCCGTTGTATAGGTGGTGAAGTACGCCATGGCGCTGTTCACGGATATACCTGCGGTGAGGGCAAGAGCTGCTGCTGCCAGACAAAGGCTTTTCTTATTGAATTTCTTCTTCATCGCTCCATCCTCCTTTACTCCTGCTCACCTGTACTATCTTTCTGCTGTTCCCAATCCCAGTCACCTTCATTGTAAGTAAACCGGTTGACTACACTGCTGCCGCCGTTGTTTCGATGGTCATAGGTATTTTCAAATGAAACACCAACCGATTCATCTGCAGTGATCACTGTCTGCTGTGTCCCGTCGGAAGTCAGTTCATAACTTGCTCCGCTGTATACCTCTGTTACCGTAACAGAAGCACCTGCCGGAATATGTTCTATCTTTACACTTTTTGTTCCCGGTGCGTCAAAGGAGATGGATACCACGTTGCTGTATACCACTTCATAATCCCTCTCTGCTTCTACCCGGAAAATGAAATCTGCTCCGCCTAAAGTGGCGTTATATGCAGTAAGGGTCTTTTCAATGACTAAATCCCCGTAACGCTCTGTCTGTGCCGGTTTTAATCCGGTAGTCACATCATATACCCAGGTGTCATCCTCTGTCTCGCTGTAATAGTTGTTCGGCAGGGAGATCAGATACGGGGTAAAATCATATGTATACTCCGGTGACTGTACAGATTCCGCAACAACCAGATACATACCTGTGGAGAGGTCTCCGGCAACGCCTTTGGATTTATCGCTGCCCTCAGGTTTCTGCATCTGTACCTCAGCAGTCGGGGCGGCTGCAAGCTTTTCTACCAGTTCGGATGCTTTTCCTGCAAGCTTCTCCCAGTCTTCGGCTGTTGTCTTATTGCTTATGGATGCAAGATCCAAATCTTCATATCCGGCCAATACTTTGTATTCACCATTTTCCTCTACATCTGCCACTCTGTATAAATGAATGGGAATGATCAGACTGTTCAGCTCTTCATACTGTCCGTCCAGTTCAAAGGTCAGGGAACAGCTTTTCTCTGTATCAATACCAAAGGCTGCATAAACCTTAGGCAGAATCGTTGCGGAAAGCATCAATGCCAGAGCCAGAGCCAATGCACTTCCTTTTTTTATTGTCTTTTTCATCTTCACATTTTACCCTCCTCTGAAAACTCATTCCCTATTGACCACTTTATGATTTCTTATTTTTTTTTCGTGGCTTGAACAGGAATTTCATTAAAAGTATCACCAGTAATGTCACCGACAATCCAAGTATCAGATATAACATGTAATAATTCTGTACTGCTTTCAGCATGGACTGAACCGGTGTGCTCTCTATCTCTTCCTCTCCGGTATACGGTACCCGATGCCCGCGGACTAAAAGTCTGTGGGAGTTGACACCGTATGGAGTGCAAGTAAACAATGTTACATAGTCCTGGCCCTCTTCAATGGCCATTGCGCCGTCCAGGGTTTCCCTGTCGTCCTTGTCTATCATGGTGAGGATCTGGTCGACCTCATAAGCTAATGTATCATCCAGCACGTGGATGTAAAATAAATCTCCGCGTTTTAACTGGTCAATATCTGTAAAAAGCCTGGCGCTCGGAAGACCTCTGTGGGCCGCCAGTACACTGTGTGTACTCTCGCCTCCGATCGGTAATTTGGTTCCGTTGAGATGCCCTACTCCTGTCTGGAGAACGTCATCTCCGGTGCCATGGTAGATGGCTACCTTTATGTTGATCTTGGGGATGGAAAGGTATCCCATCACGCCGTCCTTGTTAACGTTAAGAACTTTCCAGTATTCTGTGTTCTGCAGTTCTTCTTTGTCTTCGCCGAATACATCACCGTACAGGTTATTCTGTGTCAAAGCTGCATCAAAGGCTCTTGCGGCTTCCCATTCTTTTGTAAAATCCTCAGGTGTCATATCGCTAATAACTTCTTCATAGCTGCTTATAAGCTTGCTCTGGCGGTATGTGTTCCATTGGTTGGAAACGGTTGGATAAACCAGGATGCCAAACCCTGCCAGAAATAATAATCCGAACAGAATGGTTGAAATTTTTCTCTTCATTTATTTGTCCGTCAGCTCCTCATTCTCCTGTTTTTCATCAGAATTAAGCTTTTTCCTTAATTTCTTCTCGCGGAGGTAGAGGAATATAACAAAGGCTGCTGTCACTGCCAGACCTACGATCACCCAGAATAAATAGCTTGTGTGCATGCTTACTCCGGTCAGAAGGGAAGTTGGTGTCTCTTCCATCTCTGTCTCCTCATAAGGAACACGGTGTCCGCGTACAAGAAGTCTCTGGCTGTTCACTCCGTAAGGGGTACAGGTAAGAAGGGTAACTAAATCTTCTCCTTCCTCCACTGCCAGACCATCGGTCTCCTCGGGTTCTACCACTGAAACGTTATCCACTTCATAGCAGAGGATATCATCCAGTATATACAGAAGGAAGTGATCCCCCTCTTTCATTTTGTCCAGGTCGGTAAACAATGTTGCACTTGGCAGTCCTCTGTGGGCAGAGATTACAGAATGTGTGCTCTTACCTCCAATGGGAAGTGAACTTCCTTCCAGATGGCCCGCTGCTTTCTGAAGCACCTCATCATCCGTGGTGTGAAATACAGGTATTTTCACGTTGATTTTAGGAATTTCTACATATCCCATCATACCATTACCGGAGAGGTTAAGACAAGACATATATTCGTCATCTTCCTCCTCGGAGGCTTCTGCTACGGCAAAGGAGTCTGGGAGGATACTGGGAAGAAGGGCGTTGTTATAAGCTGTGGCGCGATCTGCCTCGGCTTTATAGTCGATCTCACCTGCTGCGCTTTTTTCATTTACCACTTCTTCATAACTGCTGATCAGTTTACTCTGTCTGTAGTTATTCCATTGATTGGATACGAGGGGATACAGCAGCAAGGACAAACCGGCTAAAAACAGAAGGGAAACAATGATTATGTGCGATCTTTTTTTCATCCGGACTCTCCTTATTGTTGTATTTTTCTAAAATGCCGGGGCGGGCCGACCGCCCCGGCATTTAGTTGTTGCTTAGAATTGTTGATGATAATTATAATGAATTATCATTAATTATTTTGCAGATTTTCTGCGGCTTGCGAAGAACAGGCCTGCTGCTACGATCATGATGAGGCATCCGCCGATTGTGAAGATTGTTGTACCGATTCCACCTGTGGATGGGAGGGAACCAATACCTGTATTTAAAACTGTAACAGCCGGTGTCTCTGCTGGCTTACCATAACTGATTGTGGAGGTCACTTCCTGATTTGTTACAGTATCAAGTATTGTCACATCATAAGATATAACCTTACCATCTTTATCTTTAATAATTTCACCAAATGTAATTTTATATACTGTATCATTTATTGTATATCCAGTTGGTGCCTTTGTTTCTTTTAAGTAATATGATAAATCACCATCTAAACCTTTGAATTCAATATCAAATTTCCCATCCTTAGTAGTTGTCATACTACCAAACACATCACTTAACACCTCATTTTCATAACTTCTATAAAGTGTAAATTCAGCACCAGCAAGGCCATTTACTTCATCACCTTCACCAACTTTCTTAAGTAATCCATCCAATGCAAAAGTAAAGGTATATTCAGTATCTTTCTTTGCGCCAGAGTCATCACCAGGCTTAGTTGTATAATTTACAGTAACCTCATTTTCACCAACTACGGTAATTGCATCTTCAGTCACTTTAGCTGAATATGTAATCTCTACTGCCCGTTCTGCTTCTGTTGCTGCTGCTAAACCTAAAATATAATCACTTTTAAATGAAATGGTAAACGTTCCATTTCCAGGCCTATACTCATACTCTGTTCCATTTGTAAGCGGTACGCCATTTACTTTTACAATAGGTGCATCTGCAGTATATTCCAATCCATTTATTATTGTATCAGTAATATCATATCTAGCTGATTTATATTCACTGCTATAGGAAGGAATTGTACCTTTAACAGTAAAGCCAACTTTCTTACCAACTTCCTGTTTCTCTTCTGTGGGATCTGTTATTGTTTTTTCAATTGTAATTTTCGTTGATTTTGCATATGCATCTGTGGTATTTAATTTCCAATTGTCCTTTGCACTTACTGGAATATTTTCCATTGTATTATCAGAACCAGACACTGAATAATAAACACTGACAATCATTGGATTATATACTTTATCTGGATTCTCTGTTGGAGGTGTTACTAAAATCATCCATGTACCAACTGTTAATTTATCAACTGTCGGATTAAAATTGTCCATTTTATATAATCCAGTTGGATCTTTAGCCAAATCGGTAATCATAGAATCTGTTATCTGTGTTTTGGCATCTATCACTTTCTCGTTTTCTTTTATTGTATCATTTACATTAATGCCCTCTGCCCATACATAACTATTAAAACCATTAGTATCATACTTCGCATCAATAATCTGATAAGCTGTAAAAGTAGCTCCCGCTTCAACATCATTAATTGTGACTAAAGCGCTGTCACTCTCCGTAGGTTTTTCTGGATCAGCTGCAAACGTCGTCATGCTCATTCCGAGCACCATTGCCAGTGATAATAACACTGCAAAAATCTTTCTAATTTTTTTCATAATTCTGTCCCCTTTTCTTTTTTGGCCTTTGCCCAATTTTGCTTTTCGTATACTAATTCCTATACGTTATATTTTTCGCGGTACCGGGACCGCTGAAAAGCTTCTTCATGTCTTAACTCTTCAGCACCCCCCTGCTTTTGTTTTTATATAAGATTAGTGCAGCTGCCATCATGAGCAACATACCACCAATCGAATACCAATAAATTCCTTTTCCCCCTGTACTTGGCAATTGATATATAGGGGTATTCTCATATACATAAGTATAAATTCCTGCTGCTATTGTTGAATCACTACTTATTACAGCATCACCACATTTAATTATCGGCTTTCCGCCTTTATAATTAATTGTGATTGTCCATTTATCACCACTTACCATATATCCAGTTGGGGCCTTCGTTTCTTCTAATATATAAGTATCTGGTTCAAAATCTGCCGAAGCTACTGGCTTATCGACTAACTTCCATTCTATAATACCATTTACATTAGATTTTCCATTATAGACAAGTGGTTTATCATCTGCACTTTTTAAATTAGATGCCGTAAGTGTAAACTCTGCATCAGGCAGCCATAGAGATGTTTCACCTTCTGATGAACTCTTCTTAACTATCTGCCAATTATCAACTTTTCCATTTGTAAATATTGCAACTCCCAGGACACCGCCATCTTTTGCATCATAAGTATAATTATTCTTAATGACGTTTTCATCTGTTTTATTAATAATGTATCCTAGTTTGAAGGTTGCTGCCTTTACATCTGAAGATAAACTGCATTCTGTGTTCGTATCAGTTCCTATAGAGGCATACAACAACGTGTATCCATCTGTATCACTCTCTCTAATCCTATACTCTCCACGTGAAAGTCCTTCTAATTTCTTCAGTTCATTTTCTGATGGGCTAACTTCCATACCTGCTTCTGTACCTTCTGGTACATTGATTTCTACTGTAGCCATTTCAGTATAAGTTTCATCATCATTCTTTTTCTCAACAATGAAACTAAATATTTGGTCGTTAGTTGCATCTTGCTCCAATTTCTTAATAAGCTGAAGCTTACCGGATATTACATTTACAGTATAGGTATCTGTTGCTTCTACAATGTTGTCATCTATCGCATCACCTGTTGTAATTTCACCTGCATGATGTGATACAGTATCACCTGGTTCTATAGTGTTGGCATCGCTTTCTTCTGTATGATCGCCCGCATTGTAAGTTACCTTTAAATAATATACAACACTGTTCTCCGGTGACGCTAATTCTGATATGTTCACTTCCTGGGTACACTCTTTATCCGAATACCATTTGAATGTAAACTTATCTGCTGATACACCTTCATATTCATTTACAAACCATTTGTCAATACTAGCCATCTTACTTTGAATGGTTTCATCGCCTGTCTGCGTTGTATAAACAGGTATAGTATCACCTTTATATATGGTAACTTCGTATGGACTAGTATCAAGTGTAGCTTTAACATTAACTGTAGGATTGATAAATGGAATCGTCTTATCTCCAATTATAATTCCAGAACCCTCCATGTTGGTTTTAACTGCATTTCCACCAATGTAATCATCTTTTGCTTTTACAGTAAATGTTGCTCTCCAACCTGGGACACTGTTACCGTCTGAATCTTCGGAACTTGGTAAAATACTTGTTTTCCATTCCACGTATTGATTTCCATTGTCATCTACTCCTAACGTGGCCCCATCCGGAAGACTACTCTCCACTACTTCAAATCTAGGATCTATATAGTCTCTGATTACAGCGTTTGGTATTGTTATTCCAGTAGTTGTCGCATCTATAATGAAATCAAAAGCATTAATTAATTCATTGGCATTATTTGCTGTATAATTCCAACCAGCCTTACTTGCTAATTGGGAAAGCCATTCAGAAGTCTCTGAATCTAAACCAAATCCAATTGTGAACACTCCTGCGTTTCCATCTTGGGTATTCTTTAATTTATCTGCATATACTACAGCATCATCTTTATATCCCTCGTTCGCGGCGCCATCTGTCAAAACAATTACATACTTAGGATTTGATGAAGTAGCTAACGTGGGGTTTTGTGCCTTCTTAATGATATTATACGCTTCTTCCACCGCATCACTTGTTTGTGTTGCGCCATCTGCCACCAATTCGTTGATAGCCGCTGTTAATTCGCTTTGGTTTAACCCAACATTTGATAAGTCTGTTACAGTACCAACTCCACTGGCAAATGGAACAATTGCAACTTGGCTACCCGGTGATTTCGCCGCTAACTGATCAATAAATCCTGAAGCTGCTGTCTTGAGTGCATCGATTCTGGTTGTAGGACTTGCAATTTCTTTATATATTGTATATCTCTTTTCAGTTGTAATCCCGTATGAATACGTATCAGCAGCATCTTGATTATTTCGTATCGTACCTGCATTACCAGAATAATTATGGTATTTTATTTTCCAGTACTGTCCACTTTTCCATATCTGATACCATATCCCATTCTCATGCAAATAATACGTTCCTGCATCTAAGTCTTTTATCTTCTGGGAAGCATAGAGCTGATCATACTCACAATCCCAGCGCATACTGCCAAACGTATCTAATACCATAACTACATCTATAGGCTGTTGGCTTTCTTCAGTAACACTGGTAATGAGAGAAGATGCACTAAGTGTAATATCATAAGTCCGTTCATCCCAATTATTAAGCTGTACTTTCTTATCTTTATTCAGTCCTTGGCTATAGCTCCAGTTTGTGATTTTAGTTATTTCATCGCCACTTTTGTTTAATAATATTGCTACACCTTTTTTAACTTGAACCGTCCATGTATCTGTTGTTACCAGGTAACCATCAGGCGGTGCAGTTTCTTTTAAAATATACGTGCCATCTTCTAGATCTTCAATTACAATTTTGCCATCCGCACCAGATATGATTTCACTTTTGATTGGTTCACCAAGCTCTTCACCCTCTTGTTCCGGTTTATTGTACAATGCGAATGTTGCTCCTGCGAGAGGATTTCCATCCTGATCAACTTTTTCAAAAACAAGTGAGGCATTTCCTACAATTTGAACAACTGGATGTGGGAACATAACTTCTTTTGGCACATCATTTACCGTGTATGTCATTTTTGCTTTATCGTTATCGTTTGAGAAGAATCCCTCCTGTCTAGAAAAAGTCCCTGTATCTGTCTGCCCTACTGCATTGTATCCATTGTTGTCTTTATAATCTTTGAATGCCTGTTCTGAAACATCAACGTCATTAATGATAAGTGTATATGTATAATCTGGACTCAATTCGTAATCCGATGGTAATATACAAGTTATCGTCTTTCCATTAGTAGCAAGTTTTGTTCCAGTCAAACCGGCTAAATTCAATGGGATATGATTATTCTCTTTAGATTCATCTTGCGTCTTATTGTATCCCGCTGTTCCAGTAATTACCGGCGTAGTTGTGGATTGACTCCACAACTCTTCATTCGTTTCGACTACTACGGTTTTATCAGCCTTTCTCGTAATCCTCAGCCGATATGTTGTAGTATCGGAGGATTCCACATACTGGCTTAACGTATCTGTAACAGTTACATTTTTACAAGCTATTTTTGTAACTGTAGAAGCAATAGATGAAAACACATCATTTAAATCCTCTAATTTGCCTGCACTAAACATCTTTCTTTCAATAGATGCTGGGGCTCCCGAACAGCTTATATCACTTTTTCCAATTTTAACCGTTCCGCCTTCTGTCAATGCTTTTAACACGTTATATCCAGTTCCGCTCAACTCCTCAAATGCCGAACCAAAACCAATACCATAAAAATACTCAACGCCAGATAATGTCTGAAGCTCCGACCGTGCATTCTCAACATCGTAGTAGTTTGTAGCCGTTCCAGTACTGCTACTATCACCAATATAAGATGTTGGTAAACCGTCTGTCAGGAAAATCACTACTTGGCTTGCACTTTTTCGTACTTTACTATCCGTTAATAGTGATTTAGCTTTTCTAAATGCAGCTTGATAATTGGTTCCATCATTAGCCTTTAGGGCTCTAATTGCAGTATACATATCTGAAACAGATTGTGTCCAGGGTTGGTCAATTGAAGCATTACTTTCTCTTCCATCATTACTTTTTCCGGAAAAAGAGACTAGCGAATACTGAAGATTCAAACTATTGTTATCATGCAAAGTACTCAACAATTTTTCCGCAGCTACTTTAGCATCACTCATTTTATCATCATTATCCATACTACCTGACCTATCAATAATAAGTAATACATCGAGTTTTGCTTTATCAGTTATGCTACCAATTGAGCTTGACACATCTAATTCTAAATTATAATTATTGTTCTTCTCATCTACCTGATTTGCTCTCTTAGCTACTGACGGTACTGGCTCTGCAATATCACCTGCGTCGTCAGAATTCTCTGTAAAAATATAGTAGATATCTTTTTCATTACCTGAATACTCAAGATTAGTCCAAAACGTATATCCCTTATTATCCTTAGAGAAATATAGCTGATAGGTATTATCTCCTCTCTTCAAATAATTTGCTAAAGTTCCATCGTTTGCATTATCTAATCTAATCTCTTTAAAGCTATATCCTTCAACGTTTCCTAAGTGTCTTTCATCTCTCAAATCAACTACAGTTGTACTACTTATATCATCAAAAGCAGAGCTAATCCCTGTTATAAAGCTATCAGGAAACTCTCGAAAAGCAGAACCGTCCATATAGCCATAATGTGCTGTCACTTTTGCTTTATAATAGCTTCTTTTCCATGTAATGGTATATGCTGAGAAACTGTCCGTTACAAATTCTGCTTTCTTCACTTTTGCATCATCTGTAGTTTCTACCGTAACTACATTACTTGTATCTACAGCCATATCAACTACTGCTTTAACGTCACCTGTATTATTTTCTTCGAGATGCATTACCGTAACATCAAGATTAGAATCCTCCTCCATCCCTTCAGGAATAGCCTCTTGATTATAATTTATAGTAACCTTTACATCTCCATTCGGCTCAACTTCTTCTCCAATCTCATTAATAAAGCTTATATCATAAGCTAAGAATCCTGCGATGTCGTATTCTTCATTCTCTGCTTTTTTATTAAGTTGTTCTTCAACCTCTTTATACTTTTCCTCAGTCTCTTCATTATCGGAACGAAGCGGAACAACTTTTAAAGAAGCACCAGCCGGTATCGCATCTTCTGTATAAGCATTTACATTAATGGTTACATCATCATCTGAATACTCTAAAACCTGAACCGGGGTCTTCTCTACATAACAACCATAAACTGTAGAAATCCTTCCCTCCATCAGAATCTGATCTGCTGTCCCATCTTCCTTTACAGAAATCTCAGACAGATCATACTCATCAATATTCTCAATGCTCTGTCCTGCATTCTGAAGGTTTTCAATCATTTCACTCTTCTGAGTGATCTCTACGATTTCATCCTTATCATCCTGCACTTCCGGGTCAGCCGGATCGAGGTAGAAAACATTTGCTTTCTTTGTGTCTTCGATATGAAGTCCGCTGCCTTCAAATGTAATAGCAATTGCTTTCTGAGGTTCTGTTACTTCTCCGTTTACTTTAAACTTAATATCATAAAGTATGTAATCACCAAGGATTTCGTTCTCCGGAAGTGCTGCTGTCATCAGTTCTTTTACGTGATTTTCTGCAGCTTCGTCCAGATAATTAACTTCCATGGTTATTTCAGAAGCGTTTGCCTGAAATGCACCTTCCGGTATATTTGCAATTACACGCTGTGTAACATTTCCTGCTTCATCTGTGAACTCTTGTTTTAATTCTGTTGCCTCTGATACGATTTCAACTTCAGGTTCCTGTTCTGTCAAATCTGTTTCTGTTTCCTGTTCAGATGCTTCATTCTGAATTCCATTACTGCCGACCAGCTCTGTTACACCAGATACGCTGTTTATGTCTGCAGCCGGTTCGTCTTTGCTTTCTGCTGCGCTGGGTTCAGTGGGTGTCTCTTCCTGTGTTTCCGTAGATTGTTCTGCAGGTGTCTGTTCTCCTTCAACTGTTTCTCCTTCAACTGCTTCTCCCTCAACACTTGCTGCTGCAGGCTCCTGACTGGCTCCGCTCTCCGGTGCGGGAGTTCCTGCTGCTACCTCACCATCTGCCATAGTAGATATGCCAGTACTCAGCATCAGGACCATGCAAAGTACAACTGCTAATACTCTTTTCTTTATATTACTTTTCATGGCTTCCTCCTTCTACTATTTTTTCTTCTATTCCGGATATTGCTCCGTCTATCAGTTTCAATAACTCCAATGCACTGCGAAAATATTGCTCCTGCTGTTCTTCTACCCACAGGACACTGCCCTGCCATGTGGCATTCTGACATTCATGAACCTTTACTATAAAAGTTCCTTTATCCTTCTTAATGGTTTTGCCACTCACAACATTCTCGCCTCCTTTGGGTTATTTTTTCGACTCTTGCTTAACTTTGTTCTTATTGTACTGAAAGGAGCATTACGCAAAGCATTACATCCATTACTTTTTTCAAAATATTTTTCAATGTTTCTTCTTGTGTAATGGTTCTATGAAGATTCTGTGAAGTTTATGAAAAAAGGGCAAAAAAATACCGCCGGATTACCGGCGGCACAATTGTGTCAGATTTCATATTCTCCAAGTGCACTGTCTATGAGTTTGATCAGCTCTAATGCACTGTAAAAATGCTGTTTTATCCCTCTTTCCATCCAGAGTACATCACCCTGCCACGTAGCATTCTGCCTGTATTGGACATATATGGCAAAGGTTGCGACACTGCCTTTTTGCTTTAGAATGGTTTCCTGAGGTATTTTCTTCTGTAATTTGAGTATTGGTTCTTTATCCCTTTTTATAAAACTGCGGCTCTCTGTGGAAGCCTGGGGGTAGCTGATGCAGTCATAGAGCTTATCCATGAGATGCAGCAGCTGCACCACATTTTCAAAGCACCGTGGCTCTTCGCTGTAGCACTGGTATAGACGCCCGGAAAACTCGCCCCGGTCACTGGTATCAACACAGACACTAATCAGGTTAGGCGCCGATATATTTATATTTAAACCCTCTTCTTTGTTCATAGTCCACACTCTCCAGTCATTTCCGGGTCTTTTCTGTTAATCCCAGTGGAACCCGTTGCTTCGGAAACTTATTCTGGAATTATCATTCTCCACATCAGCTATAGATGATACATAGTATTCCAGATATTGTTCCCATGATTTATGTTCTCTGGCAAAATAGCGGGAAATGCGGTCAAAAATCATAGAACAGTTTTCCTGATTCGTGCCCACCAGCAGAATCAAAAACTGTGTGGGACTATATTTTGTAAAGGAATCCCCCCTGCGCAGACAATGTTTGATCGCGTCATACAGTTCATCGGTCATAGCAGCCAATTTCTCTTTATTTTCCATTGGATGTCCTTTTCCGTCTGTTACTGTGCACAGCATAAGGTACACTGACTGGCCGCTCCGCTCAATGATTCGCCTTACCAGACGATAGCCATCCCGGAAACTCGGCAGGTTGCAGTAAAATGCCCCTTCCTCTTCCTCTTCTTCTTTCAGGCCGCCCTTGATTTCATTGAGTGCCTGTGGTTTGTGGCTCATCTTGGCGCTCATTTCTTTAAACTGGTTCATCATTTTTTCTGAAGGACTGATTCCCAGCTCTTCAAAAAACAGTTTCGCAGTATCTTCATAGAGCTGAATTGCTTCTTTATATCTGTTCAGAGCCATGAGACAGTCTACCTGAACAGACTGCCATTCATCGAAAGGATACAGCTCACTTGCCTTTTCACATAAATCCAGTACCGTTTCATATTCACGCTGTTTCATGAGAGTATCGCATATTTGTCCCAAAGCCTGTGTGTATTTCTTTTTATACTGAACGCTTTCAAGAAGTACCCAATCCTCACCGGACAGGCCCGGAAGGAATTCTCCGTGGTATACTTCACACGCATCTTTTAAGAGCTGGATTTTTTTATCTTCGTTGTTTTCCTTTTCACTCAAATCCACAAGGTTGGAAAATACCAGGGCATCCACTTCAACTTCCATTGGGCCTGACCAGCGGTATATGCCTGACTTTATCTGGATATAATCATATTCGGGAAGGCCTGCATCCACCAGCATTTTCTTGAGGCGGTGGGAAGTCACCCTTAAATTGTTGGCTACATCAGCCAGTTCTTCTCTTCCATATAAGTTTTCCAGCAGTTTGCTTCTCGCTATTCCTTCATCACCGCAGTGGAGCAGTATCTGAAGCAGCTTCATGGACTTGGTTGCTGTATTCCTGCGGAAGGATATGGGCTTGCCGCCATATTCCATGGAGAAGCCTCCCAACATGTGCACTTTTAACACCGGTAATTTTTCTTCTATCATACTCTCTCCCATTTGTCTGCACGCCTCCGCTCGTTTTATTGCCCTATCATATCATTATTTTTAATTCTAAAGTTTGTACTATCTTTTGTCAATGGTTTATGCGTCGACAAAAGTGCCGTTCAATCACCCAAATATGGTGTTGATTTTCCATATGAATCTGTCATTTCAATTACGATACTTTTTCAAACCCTTTTGCTTTAAGATAAGCTTCCATACTAGCATACTGTGGTTCATCTTTTTTATTTACATTATATATATCCGCAATTACTGTCGGTGCTGCTTTGCCTTTATCTATTGCTGTGCTCTGATATACCTCTCCATCTATATAAAGCAGATTGGCTTTCCATTGTGAGTTTGATGCAGTATTATCCGCAGTGGCAAACAATATCATTTTATCTTTTGACAAGAAATAGGGTTTCCAATACAATTCTTCTTTATTGGAGGCAAAAGATGTTTTGTTCTTAATAACACCTGACACCTTCATAAATCCCCCTTTTTCTTCCATGACTTTTTCAATTAGTTTATCTCTAATAATGTAGTCTTTTCCGTTATGGGTAAGTTCATTATAATACTTAGAGCACGTAGAAACATATCCCTTAACGCTATCAACACATTGACATATAAACTCTACATGCTGCTGGCCATTCTCTACAGATATATCAAGCTCATATTTTTCATTATACACAGGACAAACTGTTATGTCTTGCGAACAGTATCCTTTCTCAACCATATAATCTAAAACATCTTTTCCTAAAATCATCTCTGCGTCTTTTTCTAAGGTACACACTGCCAGCTCCGGTACATCCGTCCCCATAATCTGAAACTGCGTCGCCAGTTCATGTCTCTGATTCGCACATTTGGCGATCTTGGACTTCTGCACGTAACGTGTAATGGAAGGCACTGCCACTGCAGCAAGTATCAAAATAATTACAATTACTACAATTAATTCCACCAGGGTAAATCCCTGATTCTTCTTTTTCTTTTGCAGCATTTTATTTTCAGCCTTTCCTTTTACGGGCATAATTTGCCAATATTTTTTATATTCCCATCATATTACTAAAGGTTTGTCTCTGTCAATGATTTCTGTATGACTATAACGTAAAAAATGGGCACTTTATATCTAAAATGCCCATTTCTCATATTCTTAATATTTTATTAAGCCCCAACTATAAGTTTACATAATTCCTGAAGCTGCTGTGCCTGTCTGCCCAGGATACGTACTGTGGCATCACCTGATGCCAGGAAAGATACACCGCCTTCCACATCTTTTGTGGTTTCCAATATAGTTCTGACCTTATCTGCCCACTCATTGTCTTTTTGCAGGCCGCACAGAAGCAAACTGGCCAGATGTGTATATCCTTCGTACATGCCTGTTTCTTCCATGCATAATATATCAGGCGCATATCTTGTGTTGTCTCTGTAGATCAGTCTGTCTTCCCGCCATACCTGAACCAGGGAATGATAATATTGATAATCAAACCTTTCCCCGTAAGCGGTCCGCCCACAGGAGAGTATATCCTGAAAAATAAACTGAGAAGTTTTATTCTGCAGCTTCACCTCAACAATATTATCAAATGCAGAATTTTTGAAAGGGATTGCCGGCTGGGGCATATAATATAAGAAGGAATCTGCTTCCTGACAGATACGAATATGGCGTCTGGCACATCCATCTTTCATCTTATGGATTTTCTCAAAGGCCTGAGAGGAGACCTCCAGCTTTGTTCCCCTGCCCACATGAAAATGCTGTGCCTGTACATCCCCTTCCATAATTCCCGGAGACGCGCTTAATATCATAACCTTCAGCTCACCCTTTTCACCGTCAAATGGCTCCATCACTTTAAATGGCGCCGTAAAATGCACTTCGTCCAGAACCGCCTTCTCCCCGCGCATGCAGGAGGATAGGTACAACTCTGACCTGCGCCCAAAGCTTCCTCCGCTTCTGTTCTCATAAAATCCGGTTGCTGTAAGTGATGCTGCTGCCATATTTATTCCTCCAGAAGTACATTTTTTCTGATCCAGGCAGCCACTTGATTCACATGTTCACCTGAGCGGATGTTTGTGAAGAGAAAAGGCCGTCCTCCCCGCATTTTTTCAGAGTCACGCTCCATGACTTCCAGGCTTGCCCCTACATAGGGGGCCAAATCTATCTTGTTGATGACAAGCAGATCTGACCGTGTAATTCCAGGCCCGCCTTTTCTCGGGATTTTATCTCCTTCTGAAACATCGATGACAAATATGGTGGCATCCGCCAGTTCCGGGCTGAAGGTTGCAGAGAGATTGTCGCCGCCGCTTTCAATGAACAGCAGGTTAATATCCGGAAACCTCTCCATCATCTCATCCACTGCTTCCAGATTCATGGAAGCATCCTCCCGAATAGCAGTATGAGGACATCCTCCGGTCTCCACTCCAATAATCCGTTCCCGGGAGAGGACCGAATTTCTGCTGAGAAATTCCGCGTCCTCCTTGGTATAAATATCATTTGTAATCACCCCAACACTGTAATCCGATGCAAGTTTTCTTGTCAAGGCTTCGATCAATGCCGTTTTACCTGAACCTACCGGCCCTGCTACACCTATTTTCACGTATGACATATATCTTTCTCCTATCTATGACATGTAAATTCTTGAATACAGACACTCATGCTGCATACTCCGGACAGCAAATCCCGGCGCGGATATACATAGATCAGACTCTGTAAGTTCTCCCACTCTGCCGGTAATCTCTGTAAATATGTCAGTCATGCTGTTCAGCAGCTGCTGCCCTGCGCTCTGGCTTAAGGGTATTGTTTTTACACAGTTTGTGACCATGGCTGATATCTGCGCATAAAGGAAGTGATATATGGCAGGCTCTTTTTCTATCCCTGCTGCCGAACAGAAAACACCATATGCACAGGGATGACTGACACGCTCCTCTGCCGCCTCTGTGTATCTTTGGAAAATGCTGCTTCTATAGGAAATGTCCAGTCCTGCAGTGGTTTTCAAAAAGCGGGATCCTAATTTGCGGCTGGCCTCCCGGATTTCCCTTGGACTGCGGCTGGCCTCTGCAATTTCCTCCAGTCCCAAAAGGGCCTCCAGATCATCCATGTCTGCATATTCCCAGGCCAGCCTTATGAGCAGCAGTTCATGATACAAAAGGTTTGTTCTGATATTCTGCCGGATATAGGCGTCAGCTGAAGCCATATCACAAACAATCCCCTTTTGAATATATGTCTCCAGACCATAGGAATGAGAGTAGCCTCCGATGGGAAATAAAGCATCATTGATCTGAAGCAGCAGGAAATCCTTATCCCCACTCAATGGACATGGGCGCTGACTCCGGCGGAAATTCTTCTGTCAAAGTCAAGTTTCGCCCGTCTGACCGTGACACTTATGCCATGCATTTGGTTCAGCATGCGGAGCATGGATTCACTGTAGGGTGTGATAAAGCTGTTCCTGTCCCTGCCGTAAAACAGGGATGCATGGCGGTTTCCTATTTCATAACATACTTTCGCTGTCATTCCCGGATGGTTTCGCATTATCCATATTTCAATGACATCGCAGTCCGGAATGTTCACTGCAATTACATTTTCTCCTTCCTCCCACAGAACATCTCCCTGGCGGATGCCTCTTGTGAGAATCCTGTCATCCAAACGAATCCCTATCTCCGTACCATCCCTTGTTGTCTTGCGGTGGATTCTTTTGAAGGCTTCGTACCACTCAATGTCCACATAGTCGATTTTCCTGCCCTTGAAACCGGAATCCCCGATATTTCCTAAAATTTGCTGGCATAACATCATTTTCTCGCATCCTCCTTTTTACTTCGTGGCAGTCAAAGCCGATATTCGGAATCCGCTTTGCTGCTTGGATTAAAATAAATGGTACATTTGAGCCAGGGGAAGCACTTCTGCAGGTTTGGAAGTAAGGGGGACTTTATCTGCAGTGACTTCATATGTCTCAGGATCTACTGTTATGACAGGGGTCTTGTCATTAAAAACCATATCTTTTTTGCTGATGCTGCGGCAGCCGGAGACAGGGAGAATCTGTTTCTCCAGTCCGTATTTTTCCTTTATCCCTTCTTTTACAGCCGCCTTGGAGACAAACGTAGCACAGCAGGAAAATCTGGCTTTTCCGTGAGCGGCAAACATAGGCTGATACATGACAGGCTCTGTTGTCGGTATGGATGCATTGGCATCGCCCATTTTTGATGCGATGATCATTCCGCCTTTGATGATCATGTCAGGTTTTACTCCGAAAAAAGCAGGATTCCAGATGACCAGATCTGCCATCTTTCCTTTTTCCACAGAGCCTGTATATTGGGATATACCATGTGTTACAGCCGGATTGATGGTGTATTTGGCTATGTAGCGTTTTACCCGAAAATTGTCGTTTTCATTTCCCATATCTTCCGGGAGAGGGCCGCGCTCATCCTTCATCTTTCCTGCAGTCTGCCAGGTTCTGGTTATTACCTCACCGATGCGTCCCATGGCCTGGGAATCAGAACTCATCATACTGAATACTCCCAGGTCATGCAGAACGTCTTCTGCCGCAATGGTTTCCGGTCTGATGCGGGAATCCGCAAATGCCACATCTTCAGGTATTTTCTTATCCAGATGATGGCATACCATCAGCATATCCAGGTGTTCATCCAGTGTGTTCACAGTAAAAGGCATTGTGGGATTGGTGGAGGACGGCAGAATGTTTGGCATGGAAGCCGCCTTAATGATATCAGGTGCGTGACCGCCCCCTGCGCCTTCTGTATGGTAAGTATGTATGGTACGGCCGGCAATGGCACGTATGGTGTCTTCCACGCATCCGCCCTCATTCAGGGTGTCTGTGTGAATGGCTGTCTGCACATCATAGAGGTCAGCAATGTTCAGGCAGTGGTCTATGACTGCCGGAGACGCACCCCAGTCTTCATGGATCTTCAGCCCCATTGCACCGGCTTTTATCTGCTCTGCCAAAGGCCTTTCATCGGAACAGTTTCCTTTTCCCAAAAATCCCAGATTCATGGGGTATTCTTCCGCTGCCTTAAGCATCATTTCCAGATTCCAGGGACCCGGGGTACAGGTGGTTGCATTGGTTCCATCTGCAGGGCCTGTGCCGCCTCCGATCATAGTTGTCACACCGGAATACAGGGCACATAAAATCTGCTGGGGACATATAAAATGTATATGGCTGTCAATACCTCCGGCTGTAACGATCATCCCCTCACCTGCCAGGGCTTCTGTGGACGCCCCCACAGTCATCCCCGGCGTAACGCCGTCCATGATATCCGGATTTCCCGCCTTGCCGATTCCTGCTATTTTACCATCACGGATACCGATATCTGCTTTCACGATTCCTGTATAGTCCACGATCAGGGCATTGGTAATGACAAGATCCAGACAGCCATCTTCTCTGGCTGCCTTCACGGACTGCCCCATACCGTCACGGATCGTTTTGCCGCCGCCGAACTTTATCTCATCCCCGTAATGGGTATAGTCTTTTTCTACTTCAATGACCAGGCTGGTGTCTGCAAGTCTGACTCTGTCACCGGTTGTGGGACCGTACATCATTGCGTAATTTCTTCCAGATATGATAGTGCTCATTTTTCTGCCTCCTTCAGAAATCCTTTTTTTGCAGCATTATCCATAGCTGCTATTTTACTGATTTCTGTAACCTGGGCACAAGTAAGATCATTCAGACCGAAGACGCGCCCGGAACCACCCATGGAGGTGAGGAAAACGCTCTTTGTCTCACCCGGTTCAAATCTCACGGACGTGCCGGAGGGAATGTCCAGGTGAAATCCGTATGTCTTTACACGGTCAAATACCAGGTATCTGTTTACCTCAAAGAAATGATAGTGTGAACCCACCTGGATGGGCCGGTCCCCTGTATTCGTCACAGATATCTCCAGGACAGGTTTATCTTTGTTCAGTATAATATCCCTGTGTTTCGGCATGATTTCTCCTATCTTCACGTTTTTTTCCTCCTCTTTACCGGATTGGGCTGTGTACTGTAACCAGTTTTGTTCCGTCCGGAAATGTGGCTTCAACCTGTACTTCATGTATCATATCTTCTACGCCGTCCATAACGTCATCCCTGGTGAGGAGGTTTCTGCCCAGGGACATTAACTCTGCAACATTTCTGCCGTCTCTGGCATATTCCATAAGCTCAGAGCTGATGTAGGCAACCGCCTCTGTATAATTTAACTTTACACCGCGCGCTTTCCGGCTGGCGGCAAGCTCTCCGGCTGTGTGGAGCATTAGTTTTTCCTGTTCCTTGGGTGTTAATCGCATTTCAGAAACCTCCTTTTGCTGCATTTCTCATTTGCCTGTATAGCTGTGTATCTTATGAGGGTCATCATAGGGCTCTGTACCAAATCTTCCTCCCGTTGTGGGATAACCATAAATAGAGCCGTCTTTAATCTCCACTTCATCCTCCCACGGCAGGCAGTATTTTCCCTCTGCCAAATCCTTGATGTAAGTGAGCTGGGTATCCGGCTGTCCGCCCGGGTATGCCACATAGCCTCTGTGTCCCAGATTGTAAATGTTATTCTCCAGTCCCCATTCCCTTCTGGCTGCATCTGCCTTTTCCGGAAAAATCTCAGCCGTAACGATTTCATAGGGGTTTCTCTGCCCCTGTACCAGTACCGTACCGTCATAGTTGGTGATCTGTCCCTCACCAAAATAGTAGAACACCCCGTCATATCCGGCCAGATTGACAGATACTGTGTACATAAGGTTCTGCCATGCATTGGATCGGTTTGTGAGAATCCACTGGTCATTTACCTGGGTGCTGTAACCGGAAATGCGGATATATACATTACATCCCTTGTATGCTGCCTCCCGGGCCAGTTCAGGAATCATGCCATCGTGACAGATACACACGGAAAGTTTGGAACCTCCCGGGCCGTCACATACGGGCATTCCCAAATCTCCCGGATACCAGGGTTCTATAGGATTCCAGGGGAAAAGTTTGCGGTAATGCAGGCAGATTTCTCCTTCCGGGTTAATGATGATTGCAGAATTATAAGGATTTTTATCCGGATCAGGATTCCTTTCCATAATAGAGAAGACACCGTATACACCTGCTTCCCTGCAGGCCTGCCCGAAAATCTCAGTCTCCTTTCCCGGAATATCGCATAGAAATTCATCGGTCAGCCATTTTGATGTGTTCAGTCCCTGGGTGCTGTACTCAGGAAAAATAATCAGTTCGCAGCCCGGATAGCCGGCTTTTGTGGCATGAAGTGTTCTGACAATTTCCTGCACCTGCCGGTCAATGTCCGCTCTGGAATTGACGATTGGTGCCGGAAACTGGACGGCTGCCGCTAAAAATCCATTGCCTGGTTTGTTCATACTTCCAATACTTCCCATACTGATTCCTCCTTAAAATGTATTCCGTGTCAGAGCTTTTGCCCTGCACTGATTCTATAAGTGTCTGTTATTGGCAGCACAAAAATCCTTCCGTCTCCCGGCATTCCTGTGCTGTTGACTAAAGTAACCGCTTGGATCACTTTATCCGCGTCTTCATCCCTTACCGCAATGATAAACATACGTTTTGGCACTCTGTCTGATTTCACCACTGTAAGGTCGCTCTGTGTTATGTTAACTGCCGCTTTTCCCCTGCCTAAGACTTTTCTGCCGGTAAATGCCGGAAGTCCCACGGCTTCCAGTGCTTTTTTGGTAGCCTCCGCCATGGCCGGCCTTATGATGACAATAATCTCTTTCATATGCACTCTCCTCCCGGTCAGGCTACAGCCCTTCCTGCCTGGTACTGATGGTATAGGCACGCTCAACAGGCAGGACAAATATGCGCCCGTCCCCATTGTTGCCGTATCCGGTTCTTGCCACATCCATAATGGTGGTGCATACCTGCTTTTCATCCCTATCTTCTATAATCATAAAAAGCATGGTTTTAGGCAGCTCATCATATTTTACGGAACCTATGGTGATTCCCTTTTGCTTTCCTCTTCCATACACATCCATCTCTGTAATGGAAACAAAACCCTGCTCCTCCAGCGCATCCAATACTTCTCTTGTCTTTTCCGGCCTTATGACTGCACGTATCATTTTCATTTGCCGCAACCTCCCTCTGTCCTACATTGCAAGCATTTCCTGCAGTTTTTTCTTATCCAGATCCTCTGTTTTGCCGCTCATCTGGATACGGCCTTTTTCCATAACATAGCATTTGTCAGAGACCTCAAGTACGAACTCCAGATATTGCTCTACCATCAGGACCGCCATATACTCCTTCAGTTTGGTGATGGTTCTGCCGATTTCCCAGATCACGGAGGGCTGGATTCCCTCTGTAGGCTCATCCAGAATCAGCACCTTAGGGTTGGAGACAATGGCCCTTGCAATGGCAAGCTGCTGCTGCTGGCCGCCGGAAAGGTCTCCTCCTTTTCTGTCCAGAAATTCCTTCAGAATGGGGAATATTTCAAAAATATGTTCCGGTATTTCACGGACTTTTTTATTGGCCTCCATACCCAGAAGAATATTCTCCCGGACTGTAAGCTGAGGAAATATCTCTCTTCCCTGGGGCACATAGCCGATTCCTGTTTTTGCCCTTGCGTAAGTGGGCATTTTAAAAATATTTTTCCCGTCCAGGGTAATGCTGCCTGACGGTGTATTTACAAGACCCATGATGGATTTTACAGTGGTGGTTTTTCCCACGCCGTTTCTTCCCACCAGGCAGGTGATCTCTCCCTTTTTTGCCTTTATGTCAACGCCGAACAGTACACGGCTGCCGCCATAGGAGGCAGTCACTTGTTCTAATGCCAGCATATTATTCACCTCCCCTTCCCAGATACACATCAATGACCTGCTGGTTGTTCTGCACTTCATCCATAGTTCCCTCACAGAGGATTTCACCGTCATGGAGTACTGTCACCCAGGAAGCCACTTCTTTCACGAACTTCATGTCATGCTCCACTACGATAATGGTACAGTCCTTCTGTATAATTTTCAAAAGTTCTGCTGTCCGCTCCGTCTCTCTTCTTCCCATGCCTGCAACCGGTTCATCAAGAAGCATGAGCCGGGGGCGGGAGACACAGAGCATTCCGATTTCCAGCCATTGCTTCTGTCCGTGTGACAGGACAGACGGGTATTCGTTCCTCAGCTCATACAGTCCGATAAATCGGAGCTGTTCGTCTATCCGCTCCCTGGTCTCAGGCAGCAGGCGGCTGCTCAGGGATGCCCAAAGCCCCCGGTTCTCCACTGCCGCCAGCTCCATATTTTCGTAAATAGTGATTCCTGAGAACACACTGGGAGCCTGAAATTTCCGTCCTACACCAATATTTACGATTTTATTTTCCCTGATTTTTGGCAGGTCATAGCTGCGCCCTCTGTCATGGTAAATGATATCGCCGCCGGAAAGTTTATTCTTTCCACATATGGCATCAAGCAGCGTCGTCTTGCCCGCACCGTTTGGACCTATAAGAAAACGAATCTCATTCTCACAGATGGTTGTGGACACATGCCTGACCGCCTTGAAATCCCCGAAGGAAATACTGGCATCCTGAATTTCCAGAACTGGTTTTGCCATCTTACTGCACCTCCTGTCTCAGACTGTGACTTCTTTTTGTTTTTTCTGCTTTTCCGCACTGCCGCCGCTTTTTTCTTTCGCGGCCTGCACTCCGGCCCTGATTCTTCCGGGAACATCCTTAATAGATATAAGACCCTTAGGGAGAAAGAGTACCACCAGAATGAAAATGCCGCCCATGAAAAACTGCCAGAAAGCCGGAAATTGTTCTGATATAAGGCTTTTCAAAAAGTTAATGACCAAGGCCCCCAGAACAGGCCCCGCAAGAGACGCCTTGCCTCCTACAGCTGCCCAGATCACCATCTCAATGGACGGGGAGATACCGATGTCGGATGGGGAGATGATTCCCACCTGCGGCACATACAGTGCTCCGGCCACTCCTGCCAGGACTGCAGACAGACAGTAGACAAAAACTTTGTACACTGCCGGGGAATAGCCTGTGAATCTCGCCCGGTTCTCTGCATCCCTAACTGCCAGAAGCACTCTGCCCACACGCCTGCTGACCAGAAAACGGCACAGCAGGAAAGCCAGTATCAATACCACAAGAGTCGTATAAAAAAGTATGAGCTTTGCTTCCGGTGACTGAATGGTCATGCCGAAAATGGTGGTAAAGTTAGTCAAACCATTGGAACCTCCGAAATACTCCTGTCTCCCAATGAGAAATGTAGCAAGAGCATAGGCAAGGGCCTGGGACAGTATGCAGAAGTACACGCCCCGGATTCGGTTCAGGAACGTAAGGGAGCCGATAACTGCTGCCACCAGCATAGGAACTGCTATCACACAGAATATGGTAAATACCGGACTGGCAAATGGTTTCCAGAGAGCCGGCAGTTTTTTCAGTGCGCTCCATGCCATAAAATCCGGGAGCGCCCCGCCGGATGCCTCCAATTTCAGGTGCATTGCCATACAGTAAGCCCCAAGTCCAAAATATACTCCATGCCCAAGGCTCAGGATTCCCGTCTGCCCCCAAATCATGCCAATACCAAGGGCTATGAGGGCAAAACACATATATTTGCCCAGCATATTTGTACGGAACGCTGACATATAGAAGGGAGCGGAAGCCAGAAATATACAAATCAAAGTGATCAGTACCGTGTCACCTTTTACTTTAAACCGCGGCTTTCCCGCTGTTTTGTTATTCTCCATAATTTTGTCACCTCCAAATATTTCTGACATTTTATTCATCCAGCGCCCTGCTGCTGATAGAAAAGATACCTTTTGGCCTGAACTGAAGTATTATAATCACTACAATAAAGATCAGGACTTTTCCCAGGGATGCACTTGTAAAGAATTCAAACACGGGTCCGCCCACACCGATAACAGCAGAGCCTGTAATGCATCCCACAATCCTTCCCACGCCGCCTACTACAACTGTCATAAAGCTGTCTACTATATAGGACTGGCCTACAGTAGGACCAATGCTGCCCAGAAACGTGATGGCACATCCTGCAACACCCGCAAATCCGGATCCTACAGCAAAGGTGATCATATCACAGGCTGCTGTATTTACACCAAGGCTGGCAGCCATGGGGCGGTTCTGCATTGCTGCTCTGACATTCCGACCCTGCCTGGTCCGGTACATAAGAAATGCAATGAGGCTGCAGCATATAACTGCCAGTCCGAAAATAAACAGGCGTTTGCAGGACATGGAGAACATGCCGTAAATATGGATGTTCCTGTCCAGAAAGGACGGGCAGGAAACGCTCACGTTGGCCGGTCCGAAGATGGACCGTACCAACTGCTGCAGCACAAGGCTGATTCCCCAGGTGACCAGAAGGCTGTCCAGCGCCCTGCCGTACAGCCGGCAGATGATGACGCGCTCCAGCAGAACTCCCAGCAGCGCCGTGAACAGGAAGGACACGAGTATGGCCGCCGGTAAATACCAATTAAACATGGACTCCGGGAAAATCTGCTTCCAAATATTCTGAACCACATAAGTTGCATAAGCGCCAATCATGATGAATTCACCGTGAGCCATATTGATGACGCCCATCAGGCCAAAGGTGATGGCAAGGCCCAGAGATGCCAGCAAAAGTATTGAGCTCACACTCAAAGCATTGAACAGCTGCATAAAAAACAAATCCATTTGTCTCCCTCCTCTCTGATTACAGACATTGTTATTCTGTTTCTACATTAAGGTCTTCTGCCCAGTCGTAGTTCTTTAACCACGGATCTGGCTCAACCCTGTCCTCCGTCTCCCAAAGGGTCTGAATCTGACCGTCTGCATCACATTTTCCTACCAGTACCTTCTGAAGACAGTGGTGGGTCGTTCCTTTTGCAATAGTTATCAGACCTTCCGGAGTCTCGGCCTCAATTTCTCCGCTCTCGCACGCCTCGATCACAGGTTCCACATCAAATGTACCTGCTTTTTCCACTGCCGCTTTCCACAGATACACACCTTCGTAGGCATTGACAACCGGGTCTCCGGTGACTTTGTCGTCTCCGTACAGCTCTTTGAATTTTTTTGTAAAGGCTTTGGACGCGTCTGTGTCAACAGACTGGAAATAATTCCATGCAAAGAGATGTCCTTCTGCGTATTCAGCGCCCATACCACGGATATCTTCTTCATAACAGGAAAAGGACATGGTCTGGATCTGGTCCGGGGTAAGTCCTGCATCTTTGTACTGTTTAAAGAAGGATACATTAGAGTCGCCATTGATGGTATTAATGATCACATCAGGTTTTGTTTCCTGAATCTTAGTTATGACAGTGGAACAGTCTGTATAGCCTAGGGGGATATATTCCTCACCTACGACTTCATAGCCGTAGTCCTTCTGCATAGCTTTGATGATGGTATTGGTTGTTCTGGGATATACATAGTCAGAACCGAACAGGAATACCTTAAGTTTTCCGTCATCTCCTTTGCAGTTCTCCATCAGATAATCCATTGCCGGGATAGCCTGCTGGTTGGGGCATGGTGCTGTGTACATAATATTGTGGGAGGATTCCAGTCCTTCATACTGCACCGGATACCAGAGAAGGCCGTCATTGCTCTCCACAACGGGAAGCACTGCCTTGCGGCTGGCGCTGGTCCAGCATCCGAAGATTGTGGCTACTTTATCCTTTGTCAGAAGCTTTGTGGCTTTCTCTGCGAATACCGCCGCATCGGATGCACCGTCCTCCAGAACGTATTCTATCTGTTTTCCAAGGACACCACCGTCCTCATTTATTTCATCAATAGCCATCTGTGCAGCCTCTATCATAGGCTTCTCTGCCATAGCCATGGTTCCGCTCTGGGAATGAAGGATTCCCACCTTAACCGTATCACCGGAGGAGGCGGTCTCACCTGAGGAAGTCTCACCGCTGCTGCCTGCTTCTGCTATGGCGCCTCCGCTGCAGGCTGTCAGGCCAAATAACATGGAGCCTGCAATCATAATTGATGCTGCACTTTTCAAATATTTGTTTTTCATATGATCTTCTCCTTTCTAAATAACAAAAAACGCCATCTCCTTTACAGGGGATGACGGCATTGTCAACTGCTTCTCTCTCTTTTTTTCCTTACACCCATACTATACGGAAAAAATCGGATAAATACTACCTGACATTTCCGGTATTTTACCTTACAAAATTTCTTTTCTATACTGAATCGGGGCTGCTCCCGTGTACTCTTTGAAGCGCTTTGCAAAGTAGTCAATCGCAGCATAACCGCAGGCCTCGGCAATCTCGTATATTTTCAGGTTTGAGGTTCTGAGGAGCTCTTTTGCGTATTCCATGCGCATCATAGTCATATATTTGCTGAACCCAATGCCTGTTTTATTTCTGAACAATACACGGATATAATCTTTGCTGAGTTCCACCTCCTCTGCTGTTTTGTCCAGTGCATCAGCCTCACCGATGTGGGAGGACAGAGAAGTGCAGATCCGGTTCAGGGTGCTGTCCTGGGCGGAGAGCTGAAAACGGCCGGCCAAATCTGATATTTCCTGAAGCGATGCAGCAAACTCCTCTTTGCAGCTGTCTGCATCCAGTTTGTTTTCCCTGTCTATAAAATATTGGAGCCAGGGGTATTTTTTCTGTATCTGTTCCTTTATACGCTGAAGAAAATATTCCAATACACAGGCCAGCTTTTCCGGCTGTCCGGGATACCTGGCTTCAATGCCTGCCGCTGCGCTCTTCCACAGTTTTTCAGGTATTTCCCTGCCGTCTAATATGAAGTCCAGCAGCCTGTTTTCCAGTCCCTGGTCCATGGCCATGAAGAGATCCGCGCCCACTGTGCTCCGGCTTCGTTCCTCGTCAAGAATGTTTTTTACATGCGCAAGGCCCTCCTCCATTTTTTTGTCCGTAAGGGGCTTGGAGATGTAATCTGCGGCGCCAAGACGCATCCCCTCCCTGGCATACTCAAAATCGCTGTAGGTACTGGAAATAATGCATATGGTTCTGCGGTATCGCTCCTTTATGGTCCGGATAAGTTCCAGGCCGTCCATGCCCGGCATGCGTATGTCTGTTATGACAAGGTCATAGGATTCTTTTTCCATGAGCTTTAATGCTTCTGCGCTGCTGCTGGCAATGCTTTTCAGACTGAAATCAGAATTTTCCCATACTCTGAACCTGGATACAATATAACCGACAGCTCTGTCATCATCCACAAAAAGCACCTGATATTTCTGCATTGTCTATCCCTTCCTTTCTCTCTTCACAACTGTTCAGTATCCCTAACGCTGCCTGGAATTTCATCTGCTCCATATTGCTCTGCAGGCGGTCAAATGTCTCTCTTTCCATATTGCCTCTGAATATCTCTTCCTTTTGTTTCCAGAACTCCAACGCTGCGAAATCGGCGTATTCCAACATTCTGCACAGCTCAAATGCAGCTGATCTGTATTCCTCCGCATTTTCCTCCGCATTTTGGGGAACTGCCAAATGAGACAAAGACTGTTGGGATGCGGAATTTTGGTATTCCTTTCTGTATTCCTCTGCAATTGCCCCTGTCTGTCTCTCCAGTACTTCTTTTTCTGCTGTTTCATGCAGCATTTGTTCCAGACATACTATCCTTTTATTCAAAAGTTCCATCTGCAGCGCTGCCGTCAGTCCTTTGAGCATATGTGCTTTCTTTTTCAGGGCTTCACGGTTGTCTTCTGCTGCCAGGGATACAAGCTGCCGTATATCTGCCTCATGGTATTTGAAAAACTGCCGCCTCATGTCCTGCATCATCTCCTCCTCCCTGCTGGGGTAAGTATGTTCTGAACGGATGAACGCAGCAGGGGCCCCCAAAAACTCTTTCAGAACAGCAGGCAGTTTTCCGGCGTGTATGGGTTTCAGCACATAACCGTCCATTTCCAAGAGGCATCTGCGCAGATTCTCCTTTTCCACGTCAGCAGTCAGCGCAATGACGGGTGTGATCATATTTTTACCGAAGCTGCGGACTCTGGCCGCCGCTGTATAGCCATCCGTATCCTCCATGTGAATGTCCATAAAAATCAGTTCGTATTCCTCCTCCGCACATTTTTTCATGGCTTCACTGCCTGATGAGGCTGCATGGACCTGCAGACCGAAAAGCTCCAGAATTTTTTTCTCCATCTTCTGATTAATGGCATTATCCTCCACCAGAAGCACTTTTCTTTGAGGATATTGGGGAAACAGCGTACCGTCATCAAGTATGTGCTCCGGTATGCAGTCCGTATCGGCGGTCCTGAGCGGTATCTTCACTACAAAGCAGCTCCCTGCACTGCGTTCTGTCAGATAAATCTGTCCGCCCATGATCTGTGTCAGCTTTCTGCATATGGAAAGGCCAAGTCCTGTGCCCCCGTATTTTCTGGAGGTGTTTCTTTCACTTTGTTCAAAAGGCCGGAAAATACGTGCCCAATCTTCTTTCGGTATCCCAATTCCGGTGTCCGCCACTGTGATTGTGAGCCAGAACAGCCTTCCGTCTTTTTTCATGGATTCATTGAGGAAATCATAATATTTGAGGGCTTCTCCCTCAGCGCGGAAGGATGCGGAGGAGGATTTTTCAGCCTGCACCGTTATGCCTCCCTTTGCTGTGAACTTAACCGAATTTCCTATGAGATTTGTCAGCACCTGCCTGACTTTTCCCATATCTCCTTTTACAAACCGGGGCAGGTTCTCACTCTTTGTCATTCTCAAATACAGACCCTTCTCTTCCGCCCGGTACTTAAAGATGGTTTCCAGACTGTCAAGCAGTTCCCAGATATCAAACTCTGTCCGCTCTAGGCGGGACATGTCCGCTGATAATCTGGAATAATCCAGTACATTTCCGATATTCTGCTGCAGAAGGATATCCGCCTTCTCCATGGCCTCCACATATTCCCGCTGCTCTGCATCCAGCTTTGTCTGGCCCAGAAGGAAGCGGTAACCCGACAGGGTGTTCAGGGGTGTCCGGATCTCATGGCTCATGCTGGCCAGAAATTCGCTTTTGGCTTTGGATGCCTCCTGCATACCGCGGCTGACCTCATTGAATTTTCTGGCAAACATACGGAGCTCTGAAGATCCCTCCGGGCTCAGCAGGACAGGGTTTTCTTCACTGCTGCCGCGGTAGGTCTCCAGCTGATGGGAATAGTGCACAACCGGCAGAGTAAAGTATCGGTATACCAGTATAAATATAAGGATCAGGATGGCGGAAATAATAAGAAGCAGTATTTCCTGAATACCAAGTACAATGTCGGTCCTGTGTTCTGAAACAGTCAGTTCTTTCTCCTGGCGTGTCTGAATGACTTCCTGAAATTTTTCTATTCTCTGGCGTATAGTTTCTTTTTCAAAAGTATAGTCTCCGTTAAAAAGGATTTCTTTTGCCTTATCAGCTTTCTGCTCTTCATCCATACGGCTGTCCTCTATATTCAGCACATAACTGTTAACAGTCTGCGGAAGTGCCGCGTCTATATGGCCCGCGTCTGTTGCAAGACGGATAGCGCGTATCTCCACATTCATGAGAAGATCCAGATTACTTTTAATATCTGTGAGCATTTCCCTCTCTTTTTCCGTGAGATTTGTCTTTTCCAGTTTGGCTATGGCGTCATCGTGTGATTTTGTCACGTATCGCTCTTTCCAGTAATTGTCCAGGTATTTTACATTTCCGGTAACCACGAAGCAGCGCATCTCATTGGTCATGCTGTCGGATGCGTCAAGAATCTCACGGCACAGCATTTCACAACGGGACTTGTTCCTCTCCGCTTTCACTTCCCTGTGCATGTACTGCCTGAGGATAACAGTATTGATGATGACGAACACCAGCACCAGCAGCAGAACCAAAAAGATCATCGTATTGAGTGTTTTTTGTTTTACTAATTTTTTCTTCACAGTTGCATCATCTCCTTCTGCAATCTATAATATTATTATTTTAAAAGAAAGAAGGTCCTGCTTATGAACCCTATAAATATTCTGATTGTGGATGACGTACCTGAACATCTGCAAAATGCCGGAACCATCCTCAAAGAACTGGGGTATCCTATCCGCGTTGCCCTGAACGGAAGGGATGCCCTGCGCCTCATCAAAAGGCAGAGACCCTCCATTGTACTTCTGGACGTGTCTATGGAAGGTATGGACGGCTTCCAGGTGTGCAGGGCCATACGCACAAAGAAAGAATATGAGGATATTTCCGTTGTCTTTGTCACAGCCAGCGATGATGAGCAAAGTATACAGGAAGGTTTTCTGGCCGGAGGGCAGGATTATGTGTCCAAACCCTTCCGGCCTCTGGAACTGCTGGCAAGGGTGAAAAACCAAATCCGAATCGTCAGCCAGTCTGAAGGGCTGAAGGATGCCTATCATGAGCTGGACCAGTTCTGTCACAATATCTCCCATGATCTAAAATCTCCGCTCCTGGTACTGAGACAGCTTGCCGCCATGCTGACAGATACCTGCCCCGTCCGGGAGAATAGTGAGGCCGCTGTCATTGCAGGCCTGCTGGATGAAAAATGCGAACAGCTTCTAAAAATGGCGGAACGTCTTTTAGAGCTCTCCCGCACAGGACAAGTGGAGTCCCATATGCAGCCGGTAGACCTTGCAGAACTGTTCCTCAACACTTGTGAGGAACTCACCGGGCTTGAACCTGGGCGTAAATTTCTCATTTCTGTGAAAGAGATACCTGTTCTGAATGCAGATCCTGCGCTTATGAAACTGCTGGCCCAGAACATTTTCAGCAATGCCATTAAATTCACACGGCGCCGGGAGACTGCTGAAATAACAGTATCCTGCACGGAAGATGCCTCCGGACTTACGGTGACTGTGAAGGACAATGGCGCGGGCTTTGATCAGTCAAATGCCGGAAAGCTGTTTCAGGTCTTCTCACGCCTGCACGATACCTCCCAATTTGAGGGAACCGGTGTGGGCCTTACCATCGTGGAGCGCATCATGCGGACACATGAGGGCTCTGTTTCCATAAGCGGCGAACCAGATCGCGGGGCAGCTGTGACACTGCATTTTCCCCGGAAACTGCTTTGCTGCCGGACGCACAGAGAACCGTAACGCCGCTTTTCTCTGAGCAGAAAAAAAGCACAAAACAGGGAGATTCATCTCCTTCGATGTTTTGTGCTTTATCGATATTATATTAGCAGAGTGTTTTGTAAAATGCAAGCCAAAATCCCCTATTTTCTTTTCCTCTCATATCTGCTATAATTATCCGCAGATAATACGAATGGAGGAATATATCATGACTGTATATAAGACAAGAGGCGTATGTTCACGTTCTATCGAGATCGAGCTGGACGGAGACACCATCGCATCTGTAAAATTCAATGGGGGATGCAACGGCAATACAAAAGGAATTGCCAGCCTTGTAAAGGGAATGAAGGTTAACGAAGTCATCGAACGCCTGAAAGGAACCGACTGCGGCGGACGCGGCACTTCCTGCCCGGATCAGCTTGCACTGGCTCTGGAATCCATCAAGGCACAGAATGCGTAAACTGAAATATGAAATCTTATTTTCAAAAACTCATCAGGGGAGAGACTGTATTCTGCATCTCTCTCCTTTTTGCCCTGCTCTCCATGCTTGCCGTGAAGCCAGATAAAGCTTATGCAGGTTACATAGACCTTCGTACCCTCTGCCTTCTGTTCTGTCTCATGGCAGTGACGGCAGGCTTTCAGAAATGCGGTATTTTCCGTATAATGGCGGAAAAGCTTCTGGGAGCACAGAACCACATGCGGGGACTTGCACTGGTTCTGGTCCTGCTCCCCTTCTTCAGCTCCATGGTGATCACAAACGATGTGGCGCTCCTCACCTTTGTCCCGTTCACCATACTGGTGCTGCATATTATAAAACAGGACAGGTATACCTCACCTGTCATTGTGCTGCAGACCATTGCCGCCAATCTGGGAAGTATGGCAACTCCGCCCGGTAATCCGCAGAATCTTTACCTCTGTTCCAGATATGACCTGGGGATGGGCAGCTTTTTCCTTACCATGCTCCCCTTTGCCGCTATCAGTCTGGTGCTGCTTCTGTTCTGCATCTGCTTTGTGCGCAGGGAACCCATAAGGGTGTATTTTAAGGAGTCTTCACCGTTGGAACAGCCGCGGCTTCTGGCTGTCTTTGCCGTACTTTTCCTTATGTGTCTGCTGACCATTTTCCATGTTCTGTCTTATCAGGTTCTGACCCTGTGTGTGCTTGCATGTATGCTGCTTTTCTCCAGGGATCTGTTTCGGAGTGTGGATTATTTTCTGCTTGCCACTTTTATCTGCTTTTTTATCTTTTCCGGAAATCTGGGAAGGATGGAGGCAGTGCGTGCCTTTTTGTCCGGGCTGATGGAAAAAAACGGGATGCTGACTGCTGTACTTTCCAGCCAGGTTATCAGCAATGTGCCTGCTGCTGTACTGTTGTCCTCTTTTACAGAGAACTGGAAGGCCCTCCTTCTGGGAACAAATCTGGGAGGCCTGGGAACTCCCATTGCCTCCCTTGCAAGCCTTATATCCCTGAAATTTTATCTGAAAACAGAACAGGCTGATTTAAAATCCTACCTGCTGCTGTTCCTTTCCCTGAATGCGGGCGGGCTGCTCCTTCTTCTGGCGGCTGCCTGTATCCTTTAAACAGCCGGACTTCATCGCTGAACTCCGGCTGTTTCAAAATGCCCGCTTAGAGGCTATAATTCTATTTCCGTCTTGTTGCTTCCAAAGGACTCCTCAGCGCCGCTCTTCTGCTTATTGACAGCTAAAGTGATACAGAGGATGGCTGCGGTAAATCCCATCAATATCCCCATGCATTTCCACACAGGCATCAGGTTCTCCATACCGAAGCCGGTAAGACCGCTGATCTCGTTCAGACATTCTTCATACCAGTACACAGGCAGGCATTTTGCAAACTTCAGCACGCTTTCCCCCATAATGCTGGTAGGTACAAAGGCTCCTCCAAGAAATGACAGGCCCAGCGCCAGTATATTGGCAACAGCGTTCTGGGTGTTGGCATCTCTCACAAAGAGCGCAGCCAGCACAGAAATCGCCATGGCTAACAGAAGCATGACAAAGCTGTTCAGAAGGATCAGTGCGGTTATTCTGATATCCATTTCCTTCACCGAGTCATAATATATGATAAACCCGGCTATGGTGAGCAGTATCCAAAATACGATTCCCACGCTGGCACATCCCAGCCCCATCTGCCACAGCCGTGTGAATGGTTTCAGAGGCCCGCACATATTTCTCATCCTGATATCTGAGCGCTGGAAACTGAGAAAAATAGATGTGATGCAGAGTACACAGATGACAAGTATGATATACGGCGCCACCTGATACTGGGCCTGATAACCGGCAGATACGGGCTGCGTTTTCAGATACTGGCGTTTTTCCACCTTAGCGCCGGTTCCCAGCAGTTCCAGAACTTTATCTGCTGTCTTCTCTTTGTCAGGATTCCCCCCTATTTTTTCCCATGTTCTTATATAATCCCAATATTGGTTGACATAACTACTCATCTGATAGCCTGACGCGGAATTCTGTGTCATATTTTCCAGGAGCTTTATGGGTTTATCCTTCTGCAGGGCATCCTGGAATCCCTCCGGTATAATGAGGATATAACTGACTGCGTCGTTGAACCTGGCATCCTTGAGGGCCTCCATACTATCCTCCAGGGGCACATAGGTTCCGTGTTCCTTCAGAAAATCCATCATTTTTTCCGTGTATGGGGTTTCCCCGTCCCTGTTTATCACGGTAAATTCCGGACGGCTCTCCTCAAATCCGCTGTTAAAGCTCTCCTTAGAAAACTGTGAAAGCAGAATGGACAGGCCGATAAATATAGCGAAATAGGTGGCAAATGTAACCATTCTGCGCTTTATTACCAAAAGACACGCCTTAAATACTCTCATAACTCTGCCTCCTTAATGATACGCCTGACAACAGCAGCAGAACAGCCGACATAGCCATGATCACCGCTATATTCTGACCGTATCTCTGATAGTCGTCAAAATAATACAGACAGTATAATGCATCCGAAATTCTCGCTGCAGGGTTCAGCCAGGAGATGACCGGAAACTTCTGGTCTATCAGGTACTTCATACTGGATTCCATCATACCTGCACCGAAGCAGCAGAGCATGGTAACAGATACCAGTATGCCCACCTTCATGCTCTCTCCCAGCTTTGACAGACAACTGACCGCCGTGCCGAATGCTACGCCCAGAATGGAGCCAACAAAACAGGTCAGAACAAGAAGCGGCAGCTTGTTTCCAAAGTCCACCTTCAGAATCACTGTAATGTAAAACAGAAGAAACAGCAGGCTCATCATATGCACGGTTATGCTTCCTGTCATATCACAGAAGATCACCCGGATCCTGCTAAGAGGCGCCATCATACGTCTGGCTCCGAGAGGAGAGAGGTTACCCTGCAGATAGGTGATGCTCATAAGGCCCTGCATCCCACCGTACATGCATACCATTGCTATCAGGCCGTAGTAAGGATTCAGGATGGGGGAATAGGGCTGTGAGGAGAGTGACATATTCTCTGTCAGGGAAGCCCCGCCCATGATCTCCTCCCAGTTAAGATTGTAGTCCGGATTTTTCTCCATGATCGCCTTTATATTTCCCTCTGTCTGCACATAGCGGTCCAAAAAGCTCTTCAGTATGGTCTGGTTCATTCCGTCTTGCTTTACCATAAGCTTCGGGGTATTGTCCTGAAGCAGGATATATCCGGCGATCTTGCCTGTCTCCAGGTCTCTGTCCGCCTCATTCTCCCGGGTGTATTCCGTTATGTTAAGAAGCGCATCCTCCCCGCTGCCCACCTGATCAAGCACCTGGCCGAACATGGGGTCCGCCTCATATGCCGCGTCTGTGACCACACCTGTGGGTATGGCTTTCAGATTATCTGCCTCCCCCACGGATGACAGGGTAAAATAAAACAGAGTGGCCAGAATCAGCGGAAAGGCCCAAATCCATATAAGCTGGTCTCTGTTCCGTAAGCAGCTCAGTAAACGTTTGCTGTAAATATTCCAGAACATATATATCCCTCCTAATCCCTCAGCTCTTTTCCCGTAATTTCTAGAAAGACATCATTTAAGGTCGGCGGCTCTGAGAATATTCTGCCGAAATAGATTTTATTCTTTTTGAGGATATCCAGCAGCGTAATAAGGCTGTGACCGCCGCTCTCACACTGTGCCTGCAGAAGATTTCCCTCATATTCCGCGTTAAGGACCCCCTCTGCTTTCCGGATTTTTTCCAGGATATCCGGTGCCAGCTCGGACACCTCCACAGTTATCTTCTCCCCTGTGCGGATGAGGCCTTTCAGCTCCTCCTTTGTGCCGGAGGCGATTTCCCTGCCCTTATCCATGATCATAATGCGGGAACATATCTGCTCCACCTCTTCCATGTAATGTGTGGTGTAAATAATGGTAGCGCCGTTCTTATTCAGCTTTTTGATGCCTTCCAGAATGCTGTTTCTGCTCTGGGGGTCAACGGCCACTGTCGGCTCATCCATAAAGATCAGCTCCGGCTTGTGTGCTATGCCGCATGCAATGTTCAGACGCCTTAAAAGACCGCCGCTTAACTTTCTGGGCAGAAACTTTCTGAAGTCTTTCAGATCCGTAAATTCCAGAGCTTCCTCGACCAGGGCTTTCCGCTTTGTCTTTTCAGGGACATACATGCCGCAGAAATAGTCTATATTTTCATATACAGTCAGTTCGTTGAAAACCGCCACATTCTGCATGACAACGCCGATCCGATGCTTTACTGCCCGGTTATCCGGTGCCATGGGTTCACCGAAAAGCCGGATCTCCCCTCTGTCGTATTTCAGCAGAGACAGCATACAGTTGATCGCTGTAGTCTTGCCGCTGCCGTTTGGCCCGAGCAGGCCGTATATCTCACCCTGTTCAACATGAAGCTCAAAATGGTCCAGGGCTACCAGGTCTTTATATCGTTTTACGAGATTGTTCACTTCTATGATCATAGGTTAATCCTCCCTTTTTCTTATCTGACTTCATTCTAACAGGTATCTGCTGCCGGAGACAGTGAGCGTTGTCATGAATACAGGCCTCTGTACATGACATTTGTCATTTCTTCCTGCTGCACCTTACTTTTTGCCCATTCCTGTGATACACTCTAAATACAAGCACAGAAGTGAGCGAGTCTGCAAAGAGGAGAGGGATATATGAGAGAGCTGTTGAACAAGTGTTTTATTTTCTTATTCTGTACCATGAATCTCATCGGGCAGCCTGTGGATATTTCCCTTATCTCCCTGCTGCTTTTATCCGTCAGCGTATCTGCCCTCATTTCCTATTTTGACAGGGAACGGCCGCTGGAATATCTCTGCGGCGGGTGCCTTGTGCTCTCCCTCTTCCTTCCTGAACTGGCATTATTTCTTCCGCTGTTTTTCTACGACTGTGAGAGATCCGGGAAATGGTACCTGCGGTTCGCATGGGTGCCTTTATACCTGTATCATTTTCATAACTTCACACTGCCGGCATTTTTCCTCTTTCTGTTCACAGGGGTGCTGGCGCTGTATCTGTCCCGGCTGACCATGGAATATGAAAATATGATGGCACAGTTCCATCTCTCCCAGGACAGCACCCGGGAGGAATCTCTGCATCTGGAACAGAAAAACAAGGAGCTTCTGGAAAAGCAGGAGTATGAGATCCAGCTTGCGACTCTGACAGAGCGAAACAGGATCGCCCGGGAAATCCATGACAATGTGGGGCACCTCCTGACACGCTCCCTCTTCCAGATCAGTGCCATGCAGGTTATATGGAAGGAACAGAAGGAGCTGGCCGCGCAGCTTACTGCTGTCAAATCCACACTGGATGATGCCATGAACAATGTGCGCAGCAGCGTCCACAATCTGCATGAGGAATCTGTGGACCTGCGCATGGTACTCACCCGGCTGGCAGAGGAATTCACTTTCTGTCCTGTAACCCTGAATTACAATGCCGAGATTGAACGGAAGGAACTGAAATACTGTATTATCGCCATTGTCCGGGAGGCTCTGTCCAATATCTCCCGGCACAGCAATGCTACGGAGGCTTCTCTGTCTGTACTGGAACATCCCGGATTCTATCAGGTTATCATCCGAGATAACGGAACACAGGGGACAGCGGCAGGGGCCGGGGGAATCGGGCTTATGAATATGAGGGAGCGGGTGGAAGATCTTCACGGCATTTTCAGGACAGAGGTGCAGAACGGTTTCCGCATATTTATTTCCATCCCCAAACAGGGACATACCATGAAAAATCAGATGTGAGGTGTTATTTATGAGAATTATTATTGTTGACGACGATCCCTTTGTCTGCATTTCGCTGAAAACGATCCTGCAGGCAGAACCGGGCATAGAGGTGTGCGCCTCCGGCAGCAGCGGAGAGGAGGCAGTCCGCCTGTATGAAGAAATACAGCCCGACATTCTGCTCATGGACATTCAGATGGGAAGCTGCTCCGGGCTGGACGCCGGCGCGGAGATACTGGAAAAGCACCCGGATGCCAGGATTCTTTTTCTGACCACCTTCTCTGACGACGAATATATTATCCGCGCGCTGCGTATCGGTGCCAAGGGGTATCTGATAAAACAGGATATTGAGACCATTGCCCCTGCCCTGCGCTCTGTCATGTCCGGACAGAGTGTGTTCGGCAGCGAGATCGTCACGAAAATCCCTAAAATGATGGGAAAGCCGCAGAGAACAGATCTTGGCAAATACGGGATTCTGGACAGGGAAATGGATGTCATAGAGCTGGTGGCAAAAGGCCTGAACAACAAAGAAATCGCACAGAGCCTCTATCTCAGTGAGGGCACTGTGCGGAATTATCTGAGTGCGATATTAGACAAGCTGAGCCTGCGTGACAGAACACAGCTTGCCGTGTTTTACTATAAAAATATGGATAACTGATCATCTCTGTCAGTCAAAAGCAGTATAACTGGTGATGTAGAAACTCCCGTCCTTGAGTCTGATACCGATCCAGAAGTTATCGTCTGTATAATTAACGGTCTGGTACCATCTGCCCTCTTTCCATTTCATCAGTCTATCCGGTTCAAATCCGGTCATACCGAGACCGATCAGTCCTACTGTGGTACCGACCAGCATGAAAATAATGCCGGCCAGAAGGATTTTACTTTTTAATGATTTTATATTCATGCTCTGACACCTCTCCTTTTCTGATACAGACCTGCAAGCCATCTGCTGAATTTTTTCGTTACACCTACAAATCTCTTGCCCAGTTCCAAGGTAAGCAGTGCTGTCACCAAAAAGATGCCTGCAAGCAGGATTCCGACTCCCATCTGCACCGTACCGGTGGCTGTGTCCCGGAACATTATTATCACGGAACCCACCGTACTGACTACAGCCAGGACCAGACTGGATACAGAAAATACCCCGAATATAAAGGGAATACACCAGATAATCACATAGGCACTCATTACCATGATCACAACAGCCAGTGCGCAGCAGATAGCAACCAGGACCAGGCTTCCCCAGAGAGGTGAGCCAAGTATCAGCAGAACGATCACACCTATTTTCATCCATGTGGGTGTGGGCCGTGCCGGCTGCGTCTCCCTGTCAGAGAGGATTTCCTGTGCAATCTCACCGGGACTTCCGATCCGCTGTACGGCATCCTCCTCCTCACATCCGTCCTCCATGTAATCCTCGATCATTTCCGCGTAGTAGGACAGGAATCTGTTCCGTTCCTCCCTTTTCAAGCTCCGCAGCAGCCGTTCCAGACTGCTTAAAAATTCATCCTTCTTCATGTTCAACCGCTCCCTTCACAAATTCATATATGTCTGTCACTTGCTGCCAGTCATTTAAAAACTCCTGGATATGTTCTTTCCCTGCCTCTGTTATCCTGTAATACTTGCGCAGACGGCTGTTGTGCTCCACAGAATATGTCTCCAGGCATCCGTTTGCCTCCAGACGCTTTAATATGGGATACAGCGTCGATTCTGATATCTCAATACAAACGGATATGTCTTTTATGATCTGGTATCCATAGGAATCCGATCTGTATAGTGCAGCAAGAACACAAAATTCCAGAAAACCTTTTTTTAGCTGTGTGTCCATGGTATCGCCTCCTTATGCATTATACTATACATTACATAGTATAATGTGTCAAGGGGTATATGCACAAAAAAAACGGACGATCTGACTTATAATCCGTCAGACAGTCCGTCCAGTCCTTTGATGCCGTTTGCCTCAGCCAATGCCTCCACCCCGTCCAGGATTTCCTGGCGGCTGTAGCCGTTGGCTGACAGAAACTCATCTGTGTATTTGTTGATATGAAGATAAAAGCTCATGGCCATTTCCATGTATCTTTTGTCCGTCCGGTCCATATCCGTGAGAAGTATGTTTTCCGCCTCGTTGATCTTTCCCCTGTCTGCCATCTCAATAATGTCACGGTAGAGAAAATCCGTGTCGTCGGCTTTTTCCTCCTCCACTTCATATTCCGTAAATCTCTTTCCGAAAACAACACTGGCCAATGCTTTCACCATATCCTTTATCATTCTCATGACATAATCTTCTTCAAACTTCATGCTGGCTCCTCCTTCTCACCATTTCTTCGGAATCCCCGGACAACCATTCTTCTTCATAACAGCGCGCATCTCCACAAAACAGCCGCAGACTCTGCACATTCCGCTTATTAAGTTATCACATTTTCTGCAGAAGGCAAGCCGCTCATCATAGAGCTGTGAAGATACCTTCAGATCTTCATCCAGATTATCTATGTATCTGCGCATGTCATCAAAATACTGTCCTTCATCCATGTCCTGAAGAAGGCATTTTCTGCAGAAGCGCCTGGACTGGTTACCCGTGTTCTCCATGCTGTACCTCCGTCTCCTTTATCACAGGCGGGATTTTAACGGGATCCCGCCTGTGATGCTGTCTATTTACAGATCATAATAATATTTAAATTCTGAGGGGCTTGGAATCTGCTCGATCTCCTGCAGTTCCTTCCTCTTCCTTTCCAGCCAGATATCAATGAGACGCTGAGGGAAGACACCGCCTGCTGTCAGGTAATCGTGGTCATTCTCCAGAGCGTCCAGTGCTTCTCCCATGGAACGTGGAAGACTCTGTATCTTCTTCTGCTCCTCAGGGGACAGGGAATACAGGTTGCAGTCAAACGGTCCCCATCCGTGCTCGCGCGGGTCTATCTTATTCCTGATTCCGTCCAGTCCTGCCATGAGGATGGCGGAATAGGCATAATACGGATTTGCTGTGGCATCCGGGTTGCGCAGTTCAAACCTCTTGGCCTCCGGTTTCTTGGCATAAGCCGGAATACGGATGACAGCACTTCTGTTCGATGTTGCATATCCGATGGTCACAGGCGCTTCATAACCGGGTACGAGGCGTTTGAAAGAGTTGGTGGAGGGGTTGGTAAACGCGCACAGGGACGCAATATGTCTGAGCAGACCGCCGATAAAATAGTGCGCTGTATCACTCAGTCCTGAATATCCGTCTTTGTCGTAGAAAATGGGAGCCCCGTCCTTCATGAGCAGCATATGCACGTGCATACCGTTTCCGGCCTCTTTGTAAATGGGTTTCGGCATGAAGGTAACGGTTCTGCCTTCTGAGGCTGCTGCATTTTTCAGAACATATTTTACGATCATGGTCTTATCTGCCATATCCACCATATCGCCCAGCTCTACCTCAATCTCCATCTGGCCCGGGCCGCCGACCTCGTGGTGATGATATTTTACCTTTACGCCCCAGTCCTCAAGAAGCATACACATTTTACTTCTGAGATTATATCCCACATCCTGGGGAGCTGCCGCGTGGTAGCCGCCCTGATACGGAACCTGATAGCCGCTGTTCTGTCCGTTGTCTATGCCGCTGTTCCACTCCGCCTGCCTGGTATCAATACTGTAACTGCACTTCTGTGGTGTCATATTATAACTCACATGGTCCAGCAGATAAAATTCAAACTCCGGTCCAATCACCATACGGTCAGCAATATGCTCTTCCTTCATGTATTCCACTGCTTTGAGGGCCACATTCCTGGGATACTGATCAAAAGGCCGATTCTCATCCTCCCCTATGGTGCAGACATTTCCGCACATAGTCAGTGTGGGAATCTCGGCAAATGGGTCTACTGTGGCAGTATCCGGGTCCGGAATAAATACCATATCACTTTTTTCTATAGGAGCATAACCGTAATTAGAACCGTCAAAACCGATTCCATAGACGAAAATGTCATCATCAAAACGTTCCACCGGAATTGTCACATGACGCCAGCGTCCGTTTAAATCCGTCATTTTAAAGTCTATCATACGGATCTGCTTTTCCTCACACAGTTTTCTCACGTCTTCACTTGTTTTCATTTTAAATCCCCCATTCTTTTTGTAAAATAGTTTGTAACTATTCAGCAGGTCTGCGCATTTACTGCGCTGACCGTAAGAACACGTTCAGCAGCCAGGCAAAAATCCCATCGCCGAAGGCGATTCTGCATGGATTTTTGCTCGTAACTGTGAGGGTACTGAACAGTTACAATAGTTTTATCGCCGCTTCCCGGCAGTCAGCGGTCCCACTTATCACACATGGAATTGATCTGATCTGCAAACTTCGCCAGGTCCTTATTTGCGCCGCCTTCATTATGACGGATAACCGTCATTAACCGCTGTCCTGCTGCAAGAAGTCTTGCATAAACACCGGAAGCCTTGCGGGCTTTTGCCTTCTCCTTCGCGTGTTTGATAACAATTCCAACCGTTTCCTTCTCAAATTCATTCGCCAGCATATCAAATTCTGTGCCGCTGAAGGGCGCCATGGCATCGTATCCCAGCTCATTTTTCAGTCTTTCCGCAAACAAATCGCATACCTGGTCATCCCCGTGTGTCACGAAGACACGCTTTGGCTTCTCCTTGAAGGAGGACGCCCAGCGCATCAGCCCCGCGTCATCCGCATGGCCGCTGATTCCCGGAAGCTTCACGATATCAGCACAGACATGGATTTCCTCACCGAACAGCCTCACATCCGTAGCCCCCTCCAGCAGCGCGCGTCCCAGCGTGCCGACTGCCTGGTATCCCACAAATACAATGGTGGATTCGCGCCTCCAGAGATTATGTTTCAAATGATGCTTGATACGTCCCGCGTCACACATGCCGCTGGCTGACAGGATGACCTTATGGCTGTCATCCATATTGATGGCTCTTGATTCGTCACTGGTTATGGAGAGTTTCAGCCCCGGAAATGCAATGGGGTTGATACCTTTCTCGATAAGCGCCATAGCCTCCTCGTCGTAGCAGTCTGTATAATGCTCCTTAAAAATATTGGTAGCCTGGACAGCCAGGGGGCTATCCACATAGACATCAAAATACGGGTATTCCGGAAGCATATTCTCCTCTTTGATTCGTCTGAGGAAATACAGCATCTCCTGAGTTCTGCCCACAGCAAAGGAAGGCACCACCACGTTTCCGTTCTTGTCAAAGGTTCTTTTCAGAATTTTCACCAATTCCCTGGCGTAGTCCGGCCGTTCGCCGTGACTCCTGTCCCCATAGGTGGATTCCATGACCACGTAATCCGCACTGTCCAGATATTCCGGATCCTTTATAAGCGGCTGGTCCAGGTTGCCGATGTCTCCGGAGAACACGATTTTCTTCTCCACGCCCTCCTCTGTTATCCAAATCTCAATACTTGAGGACCCCAGAAGATGCCCGGCATCCACAAATCTTACCTGTATACCGTCTGCAATCTGGATTTTTCTGCTGTATTCACACCCCACAAACTGTTTGATCACATTCAGAGCATCCTCCATGGTATACGCCGGTACAAAATCAGGCTGTCCGTTTCTCTGTCCCTTGCGGTTACGCCACTCAGCCTCGAACATCTGAATATGCGCACTGTCACGAAGCATGATGTCACACAAGTCGCAGGTAGCATTTGTCGCATAAATAGGTCCCCGGAATCCTTTTGCATAAGCCAGCGGGAAATTGCCGGAATGGTCAATGTGGGCATGGGTCAGCAGTGCAAAATCCACCTCGGACAATGCCACCGGAATCTCCTGGTTTTCATACTGATCCGGCCCCTGCTCCATTCCACAGTCCACCAAAAACTTCTTCCCCGCCGCCTCCAGGAAATAACAACTTCCCGTAACCTCATGAGTCGCACCTATAAAAGTCAGTTTCATAAAAGAACCCCCTTTGCGGTTATATAAAAGTATGGTTACTTTCATTATACCGTAAAGGGGGGGAGTTTAATAGAACTTTTCAGATTATTTTATTATTTTTATAATATATAAGACTTAAAACATCTTTATATTTAGTCGATCCAAATACCATCTGTTGTTGGTGTTTTTGACTCAGTTGTACTTCCCTTTTTAGCTTGACAGGCGCCTTTTACTCTATAGTAGTATCCTCCTGCAACACTAACATTATAACTTCTTGTTAATGTAGAATCATTGTACGCTGAACTTTCAAATGTTTGTACATTATTCCATGACCCTCCAGAATATCTTTGTAAGGTTAATTTCATCATTAATTTATCGCATGTTACATAGGCAATGGTTGAGCCATATACATTTACCGTAGAATTTCCCAAATTAGATATCCTAGCCACTCCCTGGCCTAATATATTACCTCTAGTCATAGTATCCTGAATATCTTCCGACATACTTTTATTTGTTAACTCTGACCCATCAACCACCTTTCCTAAATCATCAAATCCCTCAGCCATTACAGTCGTTGCATTAAATGACATTATAATTGATAATGCTAAAAACATACCTAATATTTTCTTTAAATGTTTTTTATTTTTACTCATTTTTTTACGCTCTCCTATTTTCTAAATTAATATATAACATCTTTTACAATATCCTCTATTTCCTTTTCAGACATTTTTCCAAATATACAATAATATGAATTCTTATAGTCCCATTGTACTAGATAAGTGGGTTCTTCATCCCCCTCCTCCTCAATTCTCCACAACTCTGCATCAATATTGACCCAATCACTGGTTATTTTTTTTTCAAATACACCTTTATCATTTCTGTAAATTCCACTTGTATCATTGGTGTTTGCCAAAATATGCATATAAACATATTTTCCTTTAAATTGATATTGTAAATAAGCAGCTTGTGCATCGTCATCAATATTATATTTTATATATTCCATACCGTCTGGTAAATAATAAAAGATAGGCATAGTAACTTTTAATTCTTTTTCGATTTCTTGCCTATCAGTCTCTTCTTTAGAGTCACTTATTAAAACATCATCTGTACTTTTCACCTTGGTATTAACATCATTGCCAAACAATTCATCCGCCTTCTGCATAACGTATGCTCTATTTGCTTGGCTACTCATAGACACCCCAAATACTCCCAACAGCGTTACAGCTAACATAGCAACCCATTTTACTGCCATACGCTTGCGGTGATTGAACCCAACCACTTTTCCATTTTCGTTATTATGGATTTCATCTTTAGCTGGAATGGTTTCTACAGGTACCTTTTCTTTTACATCATCTGAAAGTTCTATTTTCTCAACAATCTGATCTGCCTCGTCTTCAGTTGTCTCATCATCTTCGGCCAGGAGACCCCTTTCCTTTGCTATTCCGACTATCTTTTGGAACAGTTCCTCGGAGGGCTCAAAATCATCTAAGTCCGGGTCGTTTTCTAACCCGTTTATCATGTCTGCGGTTTCATCAAGGACTCTTTGGCTGACCCATTCCTCAAACGTTTTGTCTTCCTGGCCTGCCGCAGACTTATGTGTTTTTTCAATTTGCTTTTCGTCCAATTTACTCATGAAACTCCTATCTTTCCTTGACTTTTCCTGACAAGTGTATCATATTATCTTATAGTATTTGTTTTTAACTATTATTTTGAATGAGCAGGAGGACACCATGAAACATATCGTACTTACCGGCGGCGGTACTGCCGGACACGTTACCCCCAATATTGCAATGATTCCCCGCCTAAAGGAACTTGGTTATACCATTTCTTACATCGGTTCCTATGAAGGAATCGAAAAAAAACTGATAGAAGAAATGGGCATCCCTTACTATGGGATTGCATCCGGTAAATTAAGACGCTATTTTGATGTCAAAAACTTTACTGACCCATTCAAAGTTATGAAAGGCTTTGCGGAAGCTAAAAAACTTATGAAGCAGTTAAAACCCGATGTTGTCTTTTCCAAAGGCGGTTTTGTTACCGTTCCTGTGGTGATCGCGGCGAGCAGGAGGAAAATTCCCACTTTTATCCACGAATCTGACATGACACCCGGTCTGGCTAATAAAATATCCATTCCTTTTGCCACAAAAGTGTGCTGCAACTTTCCTGAGACCGTGTCTGAACTGCCAGCCAACAAGGCTGTGCTGACCGGAACTCCTATACGGCAGGAACTGCTGGAAGGAAGCCCCGAAAGGGCTCTGGAATTTACCGGTTTTACAAAAGACAAACCGGTTATTATGATCATTGGAGGAAGTCTTGGCGCTGCAGCCGTTAATGATGCCGTCCGTGCAGTCCTTCCTGAACTGCTTAAAACTTTCCAGGTGATCCATCTGTGCGGCAAAGGAAAACTGGACGAATCATTAAAAAACACAAAAGGCTATGTACAGTATGAATATATCAAAAAGGAGCTTGCCGATCTGTTTGCCCTTGCGGATGTTGTCATTTCAAGAGCCGGCGCCAATGCCATCTGTGAACTGAGTGCATTGAAAAAGCCAAATCTCCTGATTCCGCTCTCTGCCCGTGCAAGCCGCGGTGACCAGATACTGAATGCCCGTTCTTTTGAACGTATGGGCTACAGTGTAGTTCTGGAAGAGGAAGAGATCACAAATGAAAAACTCCTTGAGACCATTCACTCCCTCTATAAAAACCGCGCCTCTTATGCGGATGCCATGTCAAAAAGCAAGCTGACAGATTCTATTGAAGAAATCGTCCGGCTTTTTGAACAGGCCGTGAACAAATAAATCATAGTGATTCATATTCTGACTGAAATCTCTGCTTCAGCCATTCCATCATCCTGTGTCTCTTGGTACGCACATTTCCTATGGTGATACCAAGAGCGCAGGCAATCTCTTCATCGTTTTCTCCCATGACATGTGTTCTTACCATAATCTCATACCAGTCCGTATTCTTTGCTTTTAAAGAATTCAGAATCGTACCGGTAAATTCTTTGTGCACCATCATCTGCGCCATATCATCATTATAAAATCCGGTGCGCTTTCCTCCGCTGTCACTCCTTTGTGCCATTTTATCCGTATCTTCTTTTTCGGCACGGTCAGCCGTAACTACTTCATGTACCTGATAGGCTTTCTTGCAAAAGTCAATTGCCTTTCTTCTTGCACAGACTGTAAGCCACTCCGCATAACGTGTTTTATCCACAGTGTCCACCTTTTCCAGAAACTTTAGAAATGTTTCCTGGCAGATATCCTGTGAAAGGTCTGCATCAAATAAAACGCAGTATGCCGCTTTCATAACTAAACGATAATATTGACGAAAGATTTCACGAAATTTTTCTTCTGTCATCTCAACCCTTTTCCTGAAGTCTAATCCATTGAAAACTTCTCAAGGATTTCCTGCTTATCCTCCTCTGTTAATTCGCCCGGCGTCCATGTAATCCCAGCATTGTCCCCAACGCTGCGCGGAATCAGATGGATATGGAAATGGAAAACAGTCTGGCCTGCTGCTTCCCCGTTGTTCTGCACAACATTGTAACCATCGCAGCCGAGAACATCCCTCATTCTGGTGATTATTTTCTTTGCAAGCACCATCGCTTTACCTGCCAGTTCATCCGGAATTTCATAGAGATTGGCATAGTGCTGTTTCGGCAGAACTAAAGCATGTCCTTTGTTTGCTGGTCCCAGATCCAGTATGACCCGGAAGTCCTCATCCTCATAGAGCGTTGCAGACGGAATCTCGCCGTTTGCAATCTTACAAAAAATACAATCCGACATATTTATTTCTCCTTTCTGTGCTGCTTTTGCCGGCTCATTTCGACGGCATTCTGTCATTAGTTTGTCGTTTTTTGGCGCTTTTTAGGTTATGAAATTATTTGATATTTGGCAGTAACAGTGCTACACTATCAACGTAAAGAAAGAACAGGGGGGGACACCTAATGACGATACAATCCGGCACTGACCAGAGCACCAGGATGCCCGAAACTGCTGATTATAAGATGCTTTATCAGCAATTAAAAATGAAGCATCAGTTTATGCTTTCCCAGGTTTCTCATGAAATAAGAAATCCTGTCACTTTGATTAACAGCTTTATGCAGCTACTGGAAGGACGGCATCCTGAACTTATACAGGATAACTACTGGCAAAAAATCATGGAGAATATGGATTTTCTAAAATCACTTCTCAATGAATTATCCGCCTTCAATAACTCTGAAAAACTGAATCTGCAGAATTCCAACATATATAATACATTCTGCGAAGTAATTGAATCTGTGACCCCGGCTTTGAATGAACGGCATATCACTATAGATTTGCAGAAACTATCTCCAATACCCGTTATAAAAGCTGACGGTATTAAACTTCGTCAACTTTTTCTCAACCTGATAAGAAACGCGTCAGACGCGATTGAAACAGAAGGACATATTTACTGCGCCATACAGTCAGACGGCGAATCCATCATCTTCACGGTATCGGATACCGGTAACGGTATTCCTTCTGAATATCAGGACGACCTGTTTGAGCCGTTTATCACGCATAAACAGGAAGGTACCGGTCTCGGTCTGCCTATCTGCAGGCGCATCGTCAGCGCTCACAAAGGCACTATTTCCTTCAAATCAAAATCCGGTGAAGGTACCACATTCAAAGTAGTTCTTCCCATCAGCTAATCACACAAAAATGTGCTGCCTTTCACTATGAAGGCAGCCTTTTCTTTCCGTGATAAAGAATGATCCCAAGAGCAAATCCACATAAAAGCCCGCCAAAGTGAGCTGCATTATCTACTCCTGCACTTGTAAATCCGTGATAAAGTGTAAGCGCAGCCAGGAATACCAACTGCCTTGTTGTAAAGTTCCCCAGTCTTCCTCTATTTCTCATCACCACATAAATCAGTGCTCCAATCACGGCAAACACCGCTCCGGAAGCACCTGCGGAGACTACCGCCTCCCCTCCTCTTATCTCTGCGTAATAAGAAATATAGCTGGCACCGATTCCGCCAATCAGATAAATAAGAAGATAGCGTATTCTGCCAACTTCCCTTTCCAGGCTGTCACCGAGAAATGCAAGCACCAACATATTATTCCCCAGATGAGCCAGTCCGAAATGAAGAAACATACAGGTGAAAAGCCGGTAATATTCATGCCCTTGTTCTATGAAGGGTGTATACGCAGCTCCCCAGTTTATAAGATGCCTGCTGTCCAGTGATGACCCTGTTATTTCAGTCAACAGAAACACCAGAACATTGACCGCTATCATGATCGTGTTCATCAAAACACTCTTCCGCATCCTTAAAAACCGTCTGAAATCGGATTCCGGCCTCTGGTTCCAGTAACTGTAATCCACCATGCACTACCTGCCTTTTTCTTCTTATCTGATATAGTTCTCAGCCCTGCGATAACCACAAACCACTCATCACTCCCTGCCTGCAGGACATAGCTTCATTATAAGCTCTTTCCCAGGTTAACGCAACCATATACTTCCAATTGTGCAGTTTAAAATAAGCCATTCAGGCCCTCTTATTCTGAAAATTAAGATACTGTAACTCCGTTCCCGCAATACTTATCTTGTCACCATTATGCAGCAAATATTCCTGCTCCGGTTCCAGGATTCTGTCATTTAAAAGGGTACCGTTCTTTGAATTTAAATCCGATATAAAAAAATCATTTTCTTCTCTGCGTATTCTGCCATGTATCCTGCTTACCGCCGGATGTCTCAGACATATATCCGCCGCTGCTGCCAGCTTTCCGATAATCTCAATCTCTTTATCAAGCACAAACCGCTTTTGATTTCCCTCCTCCTCCCAGAGCAAACACGCATTTTCATCATTTCGTTTCCCCGCTGAGAGAAGAATCGTCGGTCCGCAGGACTCAAAATCGTCCGGCTTTATATCCTTCTCTTTTTTGCCGTTATCTTCCTGTTTTTCTGTATTCCTCTCCTCTTCTCTTTCATATTCGGTATCCCGCTCCCATCCCCATGCTTCTAACCGGTCCAACTCATGCTTCTGCTTCTTTTTCTCTTCCCTTTTGTTCTTCAGCCGGAACATAACGAAAGCCACAGCGGCAGCCGATGCCGCCACTGCTATTCCTATGCAGACCTGCAGCGCATTGGCAATCTCATAATGAAGAAGCAGATAGACACATATGGCTGCTGCCGCCAGTGTAAAAATACACCCCACGGCATTTAAAAGCGGATGCTTTTCCTCCACGTCTTCCTCCTCCTCAAAAAAGGCATCCAGAGCCTGTTTTCTCTTCTCCTCTGTCATCACCGGCTCTCCACTGAACTCCTGCTCTGCGCACACCCTTTTCTCCCTGTACTCCTCTTCTTTTACAGATTCCCGGGATACTTTCCTAAGTTCTCTGCGGATCTCATCTGCTCCCGTTCCGGTCTCCACACTCTCCCGGTATACTCCATATCCCAGAACAACGGCACCTGCATCCTTATGGTCTATTTTCGGAAGGATGTATTCTGTAAGCTCTAATATGCCGCTCTGTTCCTGATTCCGTTCTGCAGGAAAGCAGCAAAAATAAAGGTGCTGCCGTTCTGTATCCATATAAATATATTTGGGATTGAACAGTATTGTTCCTACATCCAGCAGGTATTCCTCCAATCCCTCCATTATGTTCGCGGCGGCCCGGAATATCTGTTCCAAATCCCCCCTTCCGAACTTCTTCGCCTCATACATCACAAAGATGCTTTGTCTGGATGTCACCTCATAATAAAACAGGGGTTCTCCGTCTATATAACGCACAGAGAGGGGAAGCAGTCCCGGCGGCTGGTTATGAAGAAGCATTTTTATCTCATATCCCTGCGGATTTACTGTACCGCCTGCCTTCAGTACCAGATAGCTGTGATTCATCTCTCTTCTGTACTCTGCCTGCATTTTCTTTCCCCCTTTTCCCGGAACAACCGTACTTTTTTCTGTTTCATCCGGAACTCGCCGCTTAATCCATCAGTTCTTCCTTCCATTTTCTCACACTTCTCACCTTCCCGATAAAGGACACCGGGCGGATCACTTTACTTTTTGCATTGCCCTGTATATGCCACTGCAGACCTGCAAAAGGATATTTCACATATTCCTCATAATTGACTGTAATCTCCCTTTTGCTGCCGTTTACAGAATAATTTCCGTTTTCACCTGCAAGCCGTTCCTGGGCAGTTTCCAACCCGTCTCCCTGCCTGCGCACAGCCTCCGTGCTGCCTGCCACAGCCGCCTCATATGCCTTTGCTGTGTATACTCCTCTTTTTATGGTTCCTGTCAGCAACAGCAGAACCGCAAACACTGTCAGCATCCAAACACCGCTGATGCAGGCCGCTTCCAGCGTATAACTCCCCCTGCATACGAATTTTTTTCTGTCTTTTCTATCCATATCTCTCCTGTATCATCCTGTGATAATGCTAAACATCATCCCGGCAAATAAAAAGGGAATAAACGGTATCTCATACTTCCTGTCTTTTTTCTTCACTGCCAGTAAGAATCCGGCAGCCATAACAGCCGTTAAAAACGCGCCCGACAGTACACTTAAAACCTGCCAGAAGCCCAGATAGATTCCAAGCACCAATACAATGATTCCATCTGCGCTGCCCACAGCCCAGCCGGATAGTTTCCCACAGAGCAAAAGAGAGATACCGGGCAGACTGCCCAGCATAACATCCCGTGACACATCCCACAGTTCCCCCGGAACTTCTTTTATTTTTAAGGCTGTACAGATAAGGCTGCCCGCAAAAAATAAAAGAATCTTCCGGATAGAAACCGTTTTCCCTCTCGAATCTTCCCACCCCATAAATGCAAGAAAAATACCTGCTGTTATCTTTTCTGTCATCTAATCCCCCTGTTTTTGTCCGCAGCGTGAACAGAGATTTCTGTTGTCCGCCTCGGATTTTTTCATGAACCGCACATGGCGGGAAAGGCCGCCGCATGCGCTGTCACTGTGGTAACGGTTCCCCTTGTCTGTAATGTATACAAACCCATCCTTCTCATGTCCTCTCATACACTTTTCACAGGGGTAGTATTTATCCCCATACTCGTTTCTTCCCTGTACTGCACTCTGCATCCCCACGTGCTTTACCGCCAGTTTTATATGGGTACAGTCCGCTGATGTGTGATATACACTTTCATAGTCTGTCACATATACCATCTCCCCGCCGGGACTGTCATCCGTATTGCCGTATTTGTTCCCGTTATATCCCAGCCAGGCCTGTGCGGCGGCGGCAGCTTCTATCTTCACCGGAAAAACCGGAAAGAGCGACACAGGGCTTTTGTACAGATAATTTGCTTTCAATGTTACGATGCCATCCCTGTATGATGACCCCAGCAGTGTAATCCCTGCCTGTTTTCCCACAATTCCCGTAAGGTTCTCGCCTTTTACTCTCTTCTGAACCTCCGCTGAGGCATAAACAATACATGCCGCGTCTGTCACGGCACCAACCGGTGATCTGCTCTCCCCGTCTATGCTGTAGGCATACATCCCCAGCTCCTTGGCACTCTGACTCAGAGAAGATACCAGAATTGTCTGTATCCGGAAGATATCCATCATACTGACCAGCATCACCATTGCAAGAAAATAGAGGGGGAGCACTGCCGCGCTTTCCAGTGTCAGACTGCCTTTTTGCTGAAGAGAGTACCAATCCTTTCTATTACATCTTTGTCTGTCTTTTACATCGGGCATCTGCTCCCCTCCCTTTTCTGCTTTTTACATATCGTATCCGTAATTTCTGACTGCTGTCCATTGGTTTCCCGATGGGCTTAAAAAACGGGTTTCCATCTCCAGACATTCCATGCAGGAGTCTATACGGAAGTTTTCTTTTCCGGGTTTGAGCCGTATATTCTGCTCTATCATATCCATGCAGCGGAATGCCAGGCTGTGTCCCGAGGATGCAAACAACAGTATCTGCAGGTAATCGTTATAATCCAGCCCGGAAGTATTCTTTGCCTGTCCCTCCTGCAGCATGGTAAATATCTGTCCGATATTGGAAAGCTCTAACTGCCAGCCTGCACCGGTCTTAACTAGGGGGACTTTTCCGCCTGCCATGAGCTGACGCACATCCAGAAGACTTTCTCCGTAAGCCCATCCCAGAAGCAGCAGTTTTTCCACAACGAAAGCACCCTCCGGTATCAGCAGCGCAGTACACAGGGACGCAGCCAGCGCACCGGACTGTGCCCGCTTCTCCGGGTCTGTATAGAGGTACGCCGCATTGGCTGCCTCCCGAAGCAGTAAAATCCTGTTTACCGTCTTCTTCAGGTTCTCCCTGTCGCTGCCTCTGCCTCCCACAATGTACTCCACCTGGTAGTCAAGGGCTCCCGGATTTCCCGGTTCCCTGTAGGTTCCAAGCTTATTCATGGCATACGCCTGAAGGAAAAGTTTATCAACTCCCCCGGATTCCCGGCCTTTTATATCTCCCATGCCTTTCTGCAGATTTCGGTTTGAAGTGAAAACGGAAACATCTGCTTCCTTTTCGGAAATCACTGCATCATCCGGAAGAACCAGACCCAGAATCCCCATGGACCGTATTCGTTTGATGATTTCCAGGGGATTATTTTCCGGGGTGATCTGCGGCGCATCCGTATTCTCCTGTGCGGTTTCCTCCGGTGTCTGCGCCTCAGGCATAGGAGGCGCACCGGCATCCTTTTGCGCCTGCTGCTGTTCTGTCACCTCTTTGGTATTGCCTAAATACTCCTTCAGGCGTTTGACAGCCGCTGTGCCCAGATGTTCCCTGACAGCTTCTGCCGCCTGCGCACAGAATGCCTCCCCCGCATTATCCGTGGCCAGTCTGTATCCTGTAATGGAACAGCTCTCCTGCCTGCTTCCCCGGATGCCGCTTTTTAAAGTCAGAGCCATGGAGTTTTCCATCTGCTGTACCACATGGTATGCATCAATGGCTCCTCTGCCGTAACCGCTGTCCAGAAAAAATAAATCGTACTCCTCCAGAAGATCCCTCTCATACTCGGAGAATACAGAATACAGTCCCGTATCTGCCGCATTCACGGCCTGTACCCGGGCATACTGTTCTCTGCAGAGCTTTATGCCTGCCGCCACGATTCCAAGCATGACAGAGAGCATCATACACATGGCAATGGTCATACTTCCCTTTTGTCTCATAACAACCTCTCTAAATACTGTTGCTCTGGCTTGTGATCTTGGACAGAATACTCTGTATCAGACTGGTAAGCTGCTTTTTAAAGATGATGACAAGCCCTATAAGAACCACTAACACGAGCACAATTTCAATCACCGTGATTCCTGATTCATCCTCATAAAACTCCCTGAATACCTTCATATTTATCACCCCCTTTCCACACATTTTTACCCTGTTATGCTCTAGTAAAAGCTTAAAAAAGCGGGAATCATAACCAGTGCCATTACCAGTGCAAGCTGTATGAACATAGGCCCCAAAAGCTTTGCAGACGCCTGTTCACCGCATATTTTCGCCTTTCGTTTCCGCTCCTCTATAGCGGCTGCAGACTCCCGCTCAAGAAGTGCCAGAACTCCCCGGTTTCCCTTCTTCAGATTCTGGACAAGAAGCACGGAAAGGACCTTATATTCCGGTGAATCACAGCGGTTTCCAAACCGTTCATATGCCTGAACCTCTGCCATTCCGCCCTCCATTTCGCGGTAGGTTTCCACCAGTTCTTCATACGCCGGACGCCTCTTTCTGCCGTATATTCTGCAGGTATTTATATAGTCTTTTGCGATCTTCTCCATGGCACTGTGCACGGTCAGACCGGCCTGCAGAAACAGCAGTATTCTGTTCACAATATCAGGGTAATCTGCCTGCATTTCGGCCTTTTTCTTTCTCTCTTTTTCCTTTTCTTTCTCTCTGTACAGCGGCAGGATCAGCAGACCCAGCAAGGTGCCGAACAAAGATATGAGCAATCCGTTTCCGCTCTGTTCTTTCCGAAAAATGACCTTGGTTCCATCCACTTCTTTCGGGAGTTTTACCTTATCCCCGGAGGCCGGATTCTGCGCATCCACTGCCCTCTGTATCTCCCTTTCCAGTTTTATCTTATGGGATACCAGCTCCGGGTAAACGGTGACTTCTTTCTCCCACCGCCCCTCTGCCTCCCCCAGACTCAGGTCGCAGGTAAGCTTCACGCCGGTGCCTCCTTCTGCAGCATTTTCCCCTATCTTCCCTTCCCAATCCAATATCTCAGGCGCGTCTGTGCTCCAGGACAGATTTACCGGGAAATCAGGGCTGCGGTCCGGCAGATAAAGCGGATGCTGCACTTTGTTCAGGCTCTTGTTTTCTCCCCGAATCAGAGCGTCCATCTCCTCTTTTACCTGCTCAATGATTTCTTCTGCCTCTTCCTCTCCATACTCCTTTTCGCGAACCTGTACTGTGATATCCTGGTTTCCCTTCTCTGACTTTACAGTCAGCTTCTCCTCATAATCCCCCTGACCGAATTCACGCCGTTCCAGATACTCCGTGTTTTCCCTGTCACCTGACCTCTTTTCCAGGATGTACAGGGTAAGTCCGGCGGCGTTTGCAAGAAGGACCACGGCGATTCCGGCAGCCAGGACCTTTCTCTCTCCGGAAAAGATTTTTTCAGACTTCAATCTCCACAATCCTCCTGCCCCAGATAAATGCGGCTGCGTAGCAGCCAAGACAAATCGTCATGATACAGACCCCTGCCGCATTGTGATACAGGACATCCATAAATCCTGGCGATGTCAGGCGCATATAGAGGATGATTCCCACAGGCATGAAACTCATCATGTTCTGCTCCATTTTCCTTGCGGCCAGCATGGCGTCAATCTCTTTTTTCACGTCAATCTTGTCCTCCATGATACTGACACAGTTCTGTATAGTCTCCCGCATATTGCCGCCCATGCGTTTGGATTGTGCCAGGATTTCGGAAAAGCTGCGGATATCTTCTACCTGGCTTCTGCTCCCCAAATCATAAAACAGCTTCTCCACGGGAACACTGACACGCATCTGCGCTGCCATGTACGCCATCTCTCTTGAGATCTCCCTGTCGGGACCGTATATGCGGTTCATGTCCTTTCCCGCCTCCAGAACCGCGTTTTCCAGTGAATAACCCGCTGAGATACCGGCTCCCAGAGCGTTGAGTGCATCCCTGAACTGATGGTGAAGCCTCCTGCGCCGCAGCATCAGAAGCTGGCGTTTCCTCTGCCTGATATACCAGAAAGGAATGGGCAGCATGAATAAAAAGGTGATAAGGCTCTGGTAGCAGAGCGCATCTATCACCACACAGATAAGTACGCTCTCCCCCAGATATCTGGCCCATTCCAGAATTGTCAGTTTGTAGTGTTCATAGTCCATCTTCAAGTATGATCCCCGCCCTTTCTAATTTTTCCCTGTGTTTCAGCTTCCCTTTCTGCACCAGGCCCTGATCCTCCTCATACAGAAACAGGGGGTGCAGCAGCACTTCATCCTCATTCATCCCGTCTACCTCGCAGATTTCCAGCAGCCTGCGGCTCTTATCCCTGAGCCTGCCAAGGTGGACAAACAGATCAAACCCTGCCGCGATCTGCCTCCTGACAGCCGGAAGCGGAAGATTGATTCCCATGAGAACCAATGTCTCCAGCCTTGTGACCATATCGCGGCAGCTATTGGCGTGGATGGTTGACATGCTGCCCTCAGCCCCCACATTGACAGCCTGCAGCAATTCCTCCGCGTCGCTTCTCACCTCGCCCACGATGATCCGGTCAGGCCGCATTCTGAGTGCGGTCTTGAGAAGGTCTGCCATGGAAATCTCCTGCGACTCTTCAATGTTGGCTGCCCTGCACTCCAGCCTGACCAGATTGGGAATCCCCTGTATCTGCAGCTCCGCGTTGTCCTCAATGGTTATGATTCTCTCATCCCCGGGAATGAAGGCGGACAGTGCATTCAGCATAGTTGTCTTCCCTGCCCCGGTTCCCCCTCCGATGAGGATCGTGTACTTGGCATGCACCAGAGGGATCAGCAGCCTAAGTGCCTTCTCGGTCACACTTCCCAGGGACAGCAGCCGCTCCATAGTGACAGGCTCCTCCGGGAACTGGCGGATGGTGAGGATTGGGCCGTTCAGCGCCGCGGGTGCTATGACCGCATTGACCCTGGAACCGTTCTCCAGTCTGGCATCCACAATAGGGTGCAGGGTATTGATGACCCGGTTGCACCTTCCGGCGATCTGCTGTATCACATCATCCAGTTTTTCCGGGGATGTAAAATGTTTCCCCCAGGGGGAGAGCTTTCCTTCCCGCTCCACAAAAATGTGCTGCCAGCCATTCACCATGATCTCCGTAACGCCGGGATCCTCCAATAGCTCCTGCAGGACATCCAGTTTCCGGACGGAGCAGAACAGTTCCTGCCGCAGTGCGCTTTTCTGCCCAAGGTTCAGGCCCAGCATTCTTCCCTCCTCCATGATCAGGCTGTCAATAAGCTCCATCACCTCTTCATCCGTACTCTCCCACATGCTGTCCAGCCTTTCCATCAGACGGCTCCTAAGCTCAGAAAATGCCTCCATCCTGCACCTGCTTTCTCACATAATCTCCAAATCTTCCGGAGGTAAGGCACTCCGGCCACGGCATCTCCCCTTCCCCGTCCACCGGCGGCAGGAGAAGCCTCTTTGTCTTTTCCAGTACATCCTCTCTTCCCGCAGTTTTCAGCCATGTCTCATACTGGGCAAGCTTCGCCGCGGAAATCCGGTCCTGCAGAACAGGCATATAGATTCTGCTGCATTCATCCAGCAGCCCTGACGCCCGGCTGACCCCTGTGCCAAAATCAAGGAGAAGCACCTGATATGTGCTGTAAAGTCTCAGCTCCTCGAACAGGACCTGCCACTCTTCCTGTGTCACCTGTTCCACATCCTCCGGGATGGTGACCGGAGGAACATAGTGCATACCCCCGGCCTCCCGCACCATTGCGGCAAGCTGTACTGCGGGCTGGCCTTTCTTCTGCCTTATGCAGTAAAATAAATCTCCCAGGTTCCGCTCAAAGCTGCAGGAAAGCAGGTCCTCAAAACCGGAGTAGGCTTCAAGGTTCAGAAAGAGAACAGAATACCGTACTGCCAGTATCTGGCCCAGCGCAAGCGCATAAGAAGTTTTGCCCGTCCGGCCCAGAGGGGAATAGACTCCCAGAATGTGCATCTTCCTTCCCGGAGAAGCCCCGCTTTCCTCTGACCGTACTTCCTCCCCATAGAGGGCTGTTACCTCCTGCATGATTCTTTTGCAGGACTGGTACTTTGACACAGCGGGCAGCTCTTCCGGCGCTGTGCCGTTCTCCTCGTCCAAAATCACAAGCCTGCCCACAGGCAGCTCCCTGATCTCAGGGCACATGGTCCCCTCCGCAACCAGCAGCAGCTCCACAGAATGCTGCCTGGCATAGCTGCAGACCTTATCCGCCCCGGTAAAAGCAATAAACTCAAAGGGATAGTGCCCCTTCCTCTCCAGCCATGCGGTGAAGCTGCAGGCATAAGACGCCTCCTCATCGCAGACTGCCAATATCTTCTTTCTCAACAAAAACCTCCCGCATACAGCATGATTCCCAAGAGTATCGGCACGGTAAAGTGCAGATTCTCCGCCTGCGCGCCCTGCCTCCTGTATGGTACAGGGCAATGCTTCTCTTTACAAACTTTCAGATAGTGGAAAAAATAAGAAAAACGCTCCTGCAGATTCCCGCAGGAAATAAGAAATGCCAAAGATAAAACAGCGCCCAGAATAAAGGCACAGAACATCCCTTTCAGGATACCGCAGCTTCCCAGGATTCCGCCCATGACAGCCATAAGCTTGATGTCACCCGCCCCCATCATACGGAAGCAGAACAGCGGAAACAGCAGAACCAGAGGCAGGAATACCCCGCCCAGATAAAATGGGATTCCGCCTGCGCCGTGCAGCAGCCCCTGGCATACTGCGCCTGCCGCAAGCCCCAGAACGATCCATCTGTTCGGCACTTTTTCCAGGAATAAATCCGTGCAGACTGCCCCGGCGGAAAAAAACAGTGCCATACCTGTCTCTAAAGACATAAAAACACCTCTCTTCACTATTTACTTTTGTGATCAACGTGGAATCCATCTGCCGAACGGCTGATTAAAACAGAAAAGCTAACGACTTAGCTTGAAAATGATTATATACTTCCCGGCACCTCTTGTCCATAGAAAAAATAACCAAAACGTCTTTTTGGCAACCCTTCACAAAATTACTATTTGCAATAACGGTCATTTTCAGTTAAAATAGTATATTATACAATCAGATGGCCTGAAAATGGTTATATGCCGAAGGAGAATCGCTATGGGTATCATTGTATTTTTAGGAGACAGCATTACCGATGCCGGCAGAATGACATCTGACAATCCTCTGGGAGACGGATATGTCAGCGAGTTCGCGGCCTATATTACAGGAACTGACCCCAACTGGCGGGTTTTGAATAAGGGTGTGGACGGCAATATCACAGAACGAATTGCCGGTGTACTGCAGAGGGACTGCATTTCCTACCACCCGGATTATGTAAGCATCCTGGTAGGGATCAATGATGTGGGCCTTATTGTACAGGCTGATGTCTCAGAGCAGGAGAAGCTCTATATGCTGGAGGACAGTATCCGGGCTTACCACGAAATGCTGTTTGATCTGTCCAGAGAGACCACAGCAGCAGTTATCACACTGGAACCGTTTATTTTTCCGAAACAGGGAAAATACGATGACTGGGTTCCCTGGCAGCACAAAATGTCCAAAAATATCCGCAAGCTTGCCAGAAATTACAGTGCGCATTTCATCCCGCTGCAGAAGCCTCTGGAACAGGAAATCGAGAAGCACGGTTACGACGCCATCACCACAGACGGCATCCACCTGACCGTCCTCGGACAGAAGATTCTGGCGGAAATCGTCAGAAATGCTTTTAAATTGTAAGCGTTGCTCCTTTGCTCAAATGCAAAAGAACTGTCGCGGAATGTTGAAACCCCATCCATACAGGTGCTTCAATATTCCGCAACAGTTCTATTTTTTTACTCTTTTACCGTAAACGCGGCAAACTCCGCCCCGGCTGCCCGGGCCAAATCCACCGGGTTTACCTTTATGGTGGAGCCGATCCTTCCGCCGCTCACATAGATCTCACTGTATTTCTCTGCACTCTCCTGGATGATGGTCTTATACTTCTTTTTCATGCCAAGGGGGCTGCATCCGCCCCTAACATATCCCGTCACTGCTGTGATGTCTTTTACATGGATCATCTCAATGGACTTTTCTCCCAGCACTCTGGCCGCTGCTTTTAAGTCCACTTCCTCCGCGATGGGGATGACCAGTACATAGTATTCCTTACTTTTCCCCTGCGCCACCAGGGTTTTAAAGGACTGCTCCACGGGGGCGCCGGTCTTCTCTGCCGTGTGCAGACCGTCTATGAACTCGTCGCACTCGTAGGTGATGGTCTCATAGGAAATTTTATTCTTATCCAGGATTCTCATGGCATTTGTCTTCACTTCTTTGTCCTTGTTTTTTGCCATTTTGACTGCCCTCCTAAACTTTTAGTTTCTTCATGAACCTTTTAAATAGAACCACTGCGGCCGCGGCTGCAATGAGCTCTGCCAGCGGAAAGGTCACCCATACGCCGTATATGCCCCATATTCTGCAGAACAGGGCAGACAGCGGCACAATGATCACAAGCTGCCTCAGCATGGATATGAGAAGAGAATGGAGGCCCTGTCCCAGCGCTTCAAAAGAACCGGAGAGCACGCATCCCACTGTGGACACCACAAAACCAAGGCTGATGATCCGCAGCATGGGAACCCCCAGCCGCATCATCTCATCCCCGGCGTCAAACAGCTTCATGATCCACCCGGGGCAGGCCAGAAAAAGTACGGTTCCCAGAAGCATAATGGCCCCTGCCACCTGCAGGCTGCTTTTCAGTGTCTCCATCATCCTCTTTCTGCTGCCCGCGCCGTAGTTATAACTCATAATGGGGCGCATTCCCTGCACAACGCCGTTGGCCGGCATGTACACAAAGGACTGGATCTTAATGTAAAGCCCAAACGCAGCGATGGCTGTCCCGGAAAATGCCGCCAGTATGGAGTTCAACGCCCCCACAAGCAAGGAAGGCATGGAGATCATAATGGCAGAGGGAATACCAACCATATATATTTTCTTTATGATCTCCCGGTCAAAATGAAAGCCGTGAAAGTCCAGTTTTACCTGGGTGCATTTCTTCAGATAGCAGACCATGGCGATGATTCCGGCCGTGATCTGTGCCGTGACAGTGGCAACAGCCGCCCCCTTCACGCCCATGGCGGGGAATCCCAGCAGGCCGAAGATCATAATCGGGTCCAGGATAATATTTAACACTGCACCGATGGCCTGAAAGAACATGGGAAATACCATATTTCCCACGGACTGGAAGATTTTCTCTGCAAAGAGATGATACATGCTTCCGAAAGAAAAGCAGAGCACAATGCCTGCATACTCACAGCTCATCTTATAAATCCGGGCATTGTCAGTGAACATTCCTATAAAAGGTTTGACCAATAAAAGGCCAATCAGTATAAAAAGAACACTGTGCACGCCTGTCAGCACAATGCCGTGGGCTGCGGTGGCCTCCGTCTCCTCCACGTTCTTCGCCCCAAGCGCCCTGGCAACGCAGGCGTTCAGGCCGATGCCAAAGCCCACGGATACTGCCAGGATCAGATTCTGAAGGGGATAAGCCAGGGAGACTGCCGTCAGGGCATCCTCGCTGACCCTCGCCACATACATGCTGTCCACAATATTATAAAGCGCCTGGATCATCATGGATACCATGGGCGGTATGGACATGGAAACGAGAAGAGGGAGGACCTTTTTCGTTCCCATGATATTTTCTGTCTGTTTCATATTTTAGTCAGTCCTTTACTTTAGTCATACATGGCTGTGGATAAATAGTGGTCTCCCGTATCCGGAAGCAGAACCACTATATTTTTTCCTGCATTTTCAGGGCGCTTTGCCAGTTGTGCGGCTGCCCACACAGCAGCGCCGGAGGAGATTCCCACAAGAATTCCCTCGCACTTTGCAATGTCATTGCCTGTTTTATAGGCGTCCTCTGTGGTGACACAGATCACCTCATCATAAATATCCCTGTCCAGAATAGCGGGAATAAAATTAGCCCCGATACCCTGAATGCCGTGCGCCCCGGCCTGCCCTCCTGATAAAAGCGGGGATTCCGCAGGTTCAACCGCAACGATCTGAACAGCGGGATTCTGCTTTTTCAGATATCTGCCTGTGCCGGTCAGGGTTCCCCCTGTTCCCACCGTGGCTACAAAGATGTCCACTTTCCCGTCTGTATCCCTGTAAATCTCCGGTCCTGTGGATACCTCGTGGGCTGCCGGATTGGCCTCATTGTCAAACTGCCCCATAATGACAGAGCCGGGAATGCTCTTCCTAAGCTCCTCTGCCTTCTCGATGCTGCCCTGCATCCCTTTGCTGCCGTCTGTGAGAACCACTGTAGCTCCGTAAGCCTTAAGCAGCTTCTGCCGCTCCACACTCATGGTCTCCGGCATGGTGAGAATCGCGCGGTAGCCCTTGGCGGCAGCTACGGAGGCAATGCCTATACCCGTATTACCCGAAGTCGGCTCTATGATCGTGGCTCCGGGCTTTAACTTTCCTTCCCGCTCTGCCTCTTCGATCATGCTCAGGGCAACTCTGTCCTTTGCGCTGCCCGCCGGGTTGAAGTACTCCAGTTTCGCGATTACCCGCGCCTGCAGTTCATATTTTTTTTCATAATTACACAGCTCCATAAGAGGCGTATTGCCGATAAGCTGCGCAGCGCTTTTTTTAATATTTTCCATATTGGGACCACTCCTTAACATTTTTTCCGTTTCTCTTCATCAGATAAAAGCATAGACTATGCCTGTTTTGTTTGTCAATGCATTTTCCCGTGTTTTTCGCACATACTAAGAGAAACGGTGAAAGGAGATGTGCGAAATGAAAGATAATTCTGAAAACTGCCACAGAGGCGGCGGCAAAGGCGGAAAAGGCCAGGGAAGCGGCAATGGAGGAAAGGGAGGCAGCAGGGATACCTACCATGTGGAATCCAGCTCCTCCGATGACCTTGACGGTCAGGCAGCTATGGAGATGACAGGGCTGATGTACAAACCGCCCACCAGCCAGGCAGAGCTGGAATCCTATAAAGAAGTCTATCCCTTCTCTCCTGAACAATATACGGAAGAATAATCCGTTTCCCGTATAAAGGGCGGAGCTGTGTATCTTTACACATCTCCGCCCTAAGTTCAGGTTTTATCTTTCTCACCTGAAGTGCTGTCCTCTTTATTGTCCGTATCTTTATCTGATACGCCTTTTCCTTTTATTTCCGTCTCTGTTCCGTCAGAACCGGTCTGCCCGGACAGGGAAAACGCCTGCGGGGCCTCATACTTGGCTGCCAGCTCCCGGATGCTGTCAAGAGTAAAAGTCTCCTCTGTCTCCTGATGGATGCCATGTGCTTTTGCCAGGTCCTCTGTGTAATCTGAAACCTTATACACCGCACAGTTTTTCTTTTCACTGTCATAGTGCATCACAAGCGGTATCATCTTGTAATCACTGACTGTCACTTCCCCGGTCTTGCCGTCCTTTTTCAGGGTAATGTCCGCCATACCTCCGATGAGACCTTTGACCTGATTATCCGCGGAAACAAAATTGCCCAGCGAGCTGTAAACCAGCATCTCTTTTCCATCCTGCCGCGGCATCATGCCGTAAGACTGCAGAACATGGGGATTGCTGCAGATCACCGCGTCCACTCCCTGCTCTGCCAGGAAATCTATCCTCTGCTTTGCCGTATCGGAAAATTCCTCTGAATACTCAGCTCCCGCATGGAGAAATACCATGACAAAATCAGCTTCTCCTTTTGCTTTTTCCACATCTGCCTTTACTTTGTCCTCAGAGTAGACATCAATCATAAAGGAATCCGCCTCAGAAAAGCCAGCCTCCTCATCCACCCCGTACGTGTAGTTCATCACAGCGATCTTCATGTTCTTCTTCTCAATGACTTTCACACGGTTCTCCGCGTCCGCCTCATCCGCATGGATGCCAAGAAGCTGGATATCGGAATGCTGGGTCTGCCAGAATGCAGCAGAATTTAAGATCCCCGGCTTCCCCTTATCAAATGCATGGTTGGTTGCCTGTGTCACAATGTCAAATCCGGCCTTCGCCAGCGCGTCACCTGCTTCAAGGGGTGTTCCCATAAGCCCGCTTCCCGACACATCCTTGTGGTCATTGACCAGAGGTGTCTCCTGGCTGACCGCTGCCAGATCGGCTGCCTGGATATCTCCTGCCACCTTCTCATACAGAGAATCGTAATTCCAGTTCTCCTCATTTTCTTTTCCCACTTCAAGCAGGGCATCCTGCAGGATATTGTCTCCCACCGCCAGGAAATGCAGTTCACTGTCTGCTTCCGCTTTCTTAGCCTCTTCCTCCGCTTTTTTCTGCTGGGCAGCTTTGATCTCCTCTTCCTGCTTTACTTTTTTCTTGTGGCTGCCGACTGCAGCACTCACAATGATGACCAGCAATATTAAAACAGCAGCCCCCGCAAGAATCATTCTCTGCTTCATCACCTGCTGACGTCGTCTTGCTTCACGGGCCTGAATTCTTTTCTTTCTCTCGATTTCTCTTTTTTCGTCTTCGTTCATATATTCACCCTTTTCTGCCTGATTCGATTTGGAAAGCATACAACCATTATAACAAATATTCTGTAAAACACAATTCTATTTCTATGTAAATTTATCCAACAGTGAGTGGAAAAAAGGCCCAAATTTCTATTTGCACCTGTTTTCCATACGGTGTATCATACAAAACGAGACTGTGAATCTTATCCGTAAAGGTCAGAGGTGTTATTATGTCAACCAAAAACCGTGATTACTTTTTCGATAATTACAAAGCCCTTCTCATTGTTCTGGTAGTAGTGGGGCATTTTATAGAACCGTGTTATGACAATAATGTGTTTTTATCAGGACTGAAATGGATGATCTTTTCCTTCCACATGCCGGCCTTTATTTTTATATCCGGCTACTTTTCCAAGAGAGAGATAAGCTTTGGAAAGCTGGTGCAGAAGCTGGTCATACCCTATTTTGTCTATGAACTCATCTATTATTTTTTATATGTTTTCATCATACATAAGGAAACGGGTCTGTACTTTGCAAGACCGAAATTCTCCCTGTGGTACATTATGGCCCTGTTTTTCTGGCGCTTGGTTACCCCTTATCTGAAAAAAATCCCGGGGCACATATTTATCGCTGTCACTGCAGGACTGCTGGTGGGGATGACGGAGCTTGATAACTTTTTCAGTATTCCCAGGATCCTGGTATTCTTCCCCTTCTTCCTGGCGGGATACCATTTTGAAAGGGATTGGTTTGAGAAGATTAAAGAAAAAGCCGGCAGGCTGCTGGCCGTGTTTTCCCTCTATCTGGGAGGCTGCCTGGCCCTTGTCCTTACTTTCCGGGTGCACCTGACACCGAAAATCTTTTACGGAAGATATTCCTACGAGGAGATGGACACAGGGTACGGGGAAGGGATTCTGGTAAGGCTGGCCTGCTATGGTGTGTCCTTCCTGGCCGTTTTCCTCATAAGCACCATAATCTCCAGGAAACCCCACGGCTATTCCAGACTCGGGCAGCGTACCATGCCTATCTATCTGTTCCATGGCCTTGTATACAGTGTGCTGAGCGCCACGCCACTTTTGGAATCCGTGTCGGAAATCTGGCAGGGCATTCTGCTGATCGTTTTTTGCCTGACACTCTCATGGCTTCTGTCCATGGACGGGCCGAACCGTTTCGTGACAAAGGTTTCCTCCTTTCCTGTTCCCTCCTTCTTCGGAGACGGGTCAGGAAAGAATTCGGGGCATTTTACAGGAAAATCTGCCGGTTTCGGCAGAAAGATAAAAAAAGGACTCTCCGCGTGATCACATGCGCAGAAAAGAGCTGCATTTCCCATATCCATACGGATGCCGGAAATGCAGCTCTTTGCTTCATGATGATAAAAATCCTGCAGAACGTGATTTAGATTCTGCTCACACCTGTGTCTCTGGCTGCTTTTGCCACTGCCTCGGCAACTGCCTTTGCCACACGTTTGTCAAAAGGATTCGGGATAATGTAATCTGCGTTCAGCTCTTTTTCGTCGATAAGACCGGCGATGGCATACGCTGCTGCCACCTTCATTTCATCGTTGATGTCCTTTGCTCTCACATCCAGCGCACCGCGGAAGATACCCGGGAATGCCAGAACATTGTTGATCTGGTTGGGGAAATCGCTTCTTCCTGTTCCCACAACGGCTGCGCCTGCTGCCTTTGCCAGGTCCGGCATGATCTCCGGTACCGGGTTTGCCATTGGGAAGAGAATCGGATCAGGAGCCATGGTCTTAACCATCTCCTCTGTCACAGTTCCCGGCGCAGAGACACCGATAAATACGTCAGCGCCCTTCAGTACATCTGCCAGGCTGCCTTTTTCCATGCCGCGGTTGCTGATCTTAGCCATCTCCTCTTTCTCGGCATTTAAGTCGCCGCGTCCTTCATAGATGGCGCCTTTTCTGTCGCACATGATGACAGTCTTCAGTCCCAGGCTTACCAGCAGCTTAATAATGGCGATTCCGGCTGCTCCCGCACCTGATGTGACTACCTTGATGTCCTCCAGTTTTCTGCCTGTGAGTTTTAAAGCATTGAGCATTGCCGCAGCAGTGACAACGGCCGTTCCGTGCTGGTCATCGTGGAAGATAGGGATATCACAGCATTCTTTCAGCTTTCTCTCTATCTCAAAGCAGCGCGGTGCAGAGATATCTTCCAGGTTCACACCGCCGAAGCTTCCTGCCAGCAGGCGGACGGTATTTACGATTTCATCCACATCGTTGCTTCTGATACATAAAGGAAATGCATCCACATCTCCGAATTCTTTAAAGAGCACACATTTTCCTTCCATAACCGGCATACCTGCCTCAGGTCCGATGTCGCCCAGACCGAGAACTGCGCTTCCGTCGGTCACAACTGCTACCATATTGTGGCGTCTTGTATACTTATAGGATAAATCTACATCCTCAGCGATCTTCAGGCACGGTTCAGCTACACCTGGTGTGTAAGCCACTGCCAGATCTTCCGGGGTCTCCAGCTTTGCACGGCTGATCACTTCAATCTTGCCATTCCATTCCTCATGCTGTTTTAAAGCGAATTCTTTTGCGTTCATGATTTATCTCCTTTTCCTATGGAATCTCATGTTGTTTGCTTGTACAGCCGCAGCCGCAGAATTTCCCGGGCTGCGTGCGCTTTTATTTTAGCATAAGAAAAGCCTCAGGGCAACACGTTTTCTGCCCGCTGACAGAATTCATCCAGGCTGATTTCATCCGTGATATATTTCTGGAAAAGTTCCCCTATGGCCTTAATGTCCTTCATAGGTGTCTTCGACAGGGGGCGTGATTTAAGTTCCAGCTCCTCCGCGTATTTTTTCAGGATATCCAGGTCCGGAATGTCCAGATTTCCCTCCAGGATAATGTCAAGACGTGCAGGCAGCTTCTTCATGTGCTCCGCATAGGCAGCGCTTCCTTCATACCCTGCCGCATAGGATAAAAACTTCTTTGCCGCCTCCTTGTGGACAGAGGCCTTGTTGAGCACATACTGCCATGTTGCCACATTTGTGGCGTTCTTTTTGAATAAAGGCATGGGCGCTGCATGGATTTTGTCATTCCCGTACACGCCTGCCCTTAAAAAGGTGTCCATGGCCCCGCTGTACATGAAAATGGCTCCGTACTTTCCCTGTATGAATTTCTGCTCCATCTGTTCATACTGGTCCACAAGCTGCTCCCTGGGCGTCTTGTCCGCTTCGGCCATATCGTGTAAAAACACCAGTGCCTGTCTTGTATTTTCATCCTTCCAGTCCCCGTATGTCCCTCCGAACATGTTGATGAACTGTGACAATTCATTGTAGACATAAGTAGTCTCCCAGGCACTTCCGTACCCGTAGTTACCATACCCGTATCTGCCGTCCAGAAGCTTCTCAAAATCCCCGCGGCTTGTCACAGCCGCAATGCCTGCCTTGTCCAGAAACTTTTCATTGACCCAGAAAACCATAAGGTCCATCATGTAGGGGACTGAATACACCTTCCCCTCTGCCATGGCGATTTTCTCCATATAGTCCTGAGGATAGCAGGCACAGATCTCCTCTGTCATCACATCATCCCCCAGAGGTTCCAGATACCCCTGATACTTAAATTCATTGATCATCTCATCATTCACAGCGATCACATCCACTGAATCATCCCCGGATGAGAGGATGGTGGAGATCCTGGCATGGCGGTTATCCGCATTGATGGGACTGGCAAGCAGATGGATCTTCATGTCAAGCTCCTTCTCTGCCGCCTCTATATACTGCCTGAATTCCGCCTTGTCCGCGTCCGGATGCATCAGTGTGATCTCTTCCCCGTACGCTTTTTCATCCGCAGGTACCTCCTGTACCTTATGGTCCTTCCCGCCGCACCCGGCGCATAAAATACCTACTCCCAATAAAATCCCCAATATATATTTTTTCACCTTCTACACCTTATCTGGGCCAGCGCTCCTCTTTCTTCATCAGGGCAGGGAAAGGATTGTGAGGCTCTGCCTGATACCAGTATGCCACACTTGCCACATCGTCCTGGCGCTCAAACAATCCCCTGTGGCCCACACCTATCTGTTGTATGGTCACCCGCAGATCCTCCTCAAAGCAGATGGGGTCCTGAATATGCCACCTGTAGAAGCCTCTCATAGGCGGGCAGTCATCATTGTGGTAAAGATTATGGACTGCCGTATCATGGGCGGAATAGTAGGGATATCCCAGATACGGGGTGCAGTAATTCTGCTCCACCGTCCTGCCGTCCACCTGCTTTGCAAAGCTCCAGGAGCCTCCGAAATAGTCTTCCGTCCCGGTGCCGCAGATGGTGGGATAGTCTTCATCTCCATCCAGATAGAACTTGATCTCCCCTTCTCCCCACCAGTAACGTTCCAGTGTGGTCAGCGCCATATACGTACCCACATAGTGGCCTTTTCCCTTCACCTGATCCAGGATCACGTAATCCTCCTGCAGCCTGGTCATCCTCTCCCGCCGCCACCTGGCATGGAAATACGCAATATCCTCAGGTAGCGTATCATAGAGACAGTAATCCACCTGGTAGAAAAAGGCGGGGATGGGGTTTGCGTGCTGGTTCTCCAGGGTGATCCTGGCCTTCCTGCCAAAAGGCATCTGGAAATAGCAGTTCATCCCCCGGCTTGGCACCACTGCCATGGGAACGGAATTGACGATACATTCCCTTCCGAACCCGCAGCAGAAGAAATCTCCGAGAGGACTTTCCACAGACGGCTCCGTCTCATCATCCCAGTACATGCGCAGCACCAGGTCCCGGAGCACAAAACAGTCCGCCTCCGTCGTCTTATCCGTCACTGTGACCCAGATATGATTGATCACTCCCGGCCCTTCTATCTCAGCCAGTGTGACCGTCTCCCCGCTGCCGATATGGTGCAGACACGGGCTGCCCTTTCTGGATGCTCCCAGATGGCTTGCCGCCATACCGCCCTTTCCCTTTTCCCCTGTGGGGTTCTCCGCGTTAATGGCCCTGCTCCTTCCGTGCTTTGCATAAGCCAGTGTTCCCAGACTTCCGCCCAAATAATCGTACATATTTTTTCCTCCCTGTTCCTTCTCTAAGCTTTCACTCCGCCTGCCATGATTCCATCCATGATCTGTTTCTCAAACACTGCCACAAAAAGAATGATAGGCAGAAGAATGATCCATCCCATGGAACTTACCAGATCCCACGGTACGCCGTACATATTGTCCCGGAGGGGAAGCTGCACGATGGCCACGGAGAGCACCTGGATACCGTTTGAATAGTATAACGGTGTAAAAAAGTTGTTCAGACATGTGATAAAGTTGATAATGCATACAGTGGCAATGGCCGGCTTCATAAGCGGCAGGACCACTAAAAAGAGTCTCTGGGAAAAGCTTGCCCCGTCAATGGCCGCGGCCTCCTCCAAGGATACCGGTATCTCCGACACAAAATTCCTGAGGATCAGCACGGTAAAGGGAATCACAGCGCTGATATAGAGAATGATAAGCCCCGGATATGTATCATAAAGCCCAACCTTCCGCATGAACTCATATAAAGGTCTTGCAGTCACCACTTCAGGAATCAGCATGGTCGCAATGATGAACGCGAACGCGATGCTGACAGCCTTTGACTGGAACCTTGAAAAACCATAGGCAGCCATGGCGCACAGCACTGTGCTGACAACCAGTGTCACACCTACGATCAATACTGTATTTCCTATTTTAGCAAGTAATCCTACATTTTCAATCAAAAATTGATAGCTTTCCAGCGTGGGATGTTTCGGCAGATACTGAATGGGTGTCTGGAACAGCTCACCCGGCGGTGTGATGGATGAAATAAATATCCAGTACACCGGAAAGAGTATGAGGAAAGCCACGACTGCAAACAGCAGCCATCTGCCGGCTGTCACGCAGCCTCTGTAAATTCTGTATTTCTTGGTATCTCTCATGTTCATCCTCCTAATCAGACATCCTGTTCATAACCTTTATATTGAACCAGGAAAACAGCGCCATCACAAGGAACAGCATCACCGCCAGCGTTGCCGCGTACCCTACGTTCAGGTTGGTAAACGCCTCCATGGTGATCCGGTAAGCGATCAGGGACGTATCCTCCCCCGGTCCTCCTGATGTCATGGCATACACCAGATCAAAGGTGGTCAGCCTCCACAGAGTAAAGGGAATACACAGGGTGATCACATTGCGTGTGATCAGAGGAAGCGTGATCCTAAAAAAGCTCTGTATGCCGTTTGCCCCGTCCACCTTGGCTGCCTCATAGATATCCCCGGAAATAAACTGCAGGCCGGAAAGTACCAGTATGGCAAAGAACGGCAGATCCTTCCACAGGTCCATGGCGATCACCGCAGCCCTGGCGGACCCTGTATTGATCAGCCAGTTAAACTGGAAATCCGACACGAACCGGCGGATAAAATCATTGATCATGCCATAGTCATTGTTAAATCCCCACTTGGCTGCCATACCGATCACGACAGCGGGCATGGCCCAGGGAATCAGCACGATCGTCCGCAAAAACCGGCGCCCCTTAAATTTCATGTTCAGGATAAGAGCCAGCGCCACTCCCAGGACAACATGGAAGACCATGGATACCACCACGAAAATCACGGTGAAACTGATCGAGGAAATGATCTTGGGGTCTTTAAACACATTGATATAATTGCTGAGTCCTACAAATTCATTGACACCTGACAGCACCTTAATGTCAAACAGGCTGTTTTTCAGGGTTGCCCCGATGGGGTACAGGGTTGTGAACCCACGGATCAGGATAACCGGCAGGATCAGGATCCACGGTATCCATTTCATTGATTTCTTACTGATGGTCAATTGGCTTCCTCCTCTCAAAAAGGCACCGCGGGATGGGATCCGCTGCGGTGCCTGTGCCTGACATTATTTACTGTATTTATCCACAAGCTCCTGTGCTTTCTTACCGAAATCGTCCACTGTGATCTCATCCTTCATGCAGGACTGGTAAATAGTTCCCATATCTGTGATGAATTCCATGGTCTGGGGAAGCATGGGACGTCCTGCCACATTGCATTCCTCTGCGTATCTGCTGTACATTTCCTTTGCAGGATCTGTGTCCGGAACCACCTTCGCAGCCACGTCAGCTCTGGCGGGATAACGGTCAAATGCCTTGTAGGAGGCTTCCATACCGCCCTCATTCGCCATATATTCCAGGAATTTGACTGCTGCCTCTTTGTTCTCGGATGCTTTGTTCAGAACATAGCTCCAGGAATCCGTGAAGATGGCGCGCTGGCCTTTTCCGCTGAAATCCGGTACCATTGCCATATGGATCTTGTCTGCGCCCAGCATATCTGCCTTCTCATAGTCTGTTCCCAGGCCCCACATGAACCAGCTTCCGTATTTGCCGTCATTGGCCTTTGGATTCATCTGCTCGTATTTGTCAGCGATCTGGTCAATGGGTGTCTGTCCGTTCTGCACCATGTCATGCAGGAACTGGATCGCCTCTTTGTTGGCAGGGTTGGTCCAATCGAAATAATCACCGCCGAACATGTTGACAAACTGGGCAATCTCATTGAAGACATAGGTCTTCTCCCAGGAACCGCCGTAGCCGTATCTGCCGTCCCCTGAGACAGCTTCCATGTATTTCACAAAATCCTCTTTTGTGTCAATGGATGCAATGCCCACTTCATCCATGATCTCCTGGTTCACCCAGAAAGCCAGATATCCGGAGTAGCCCGGCACACCGATAATATTTCCGTCTTTATCTGTGATCATATCCTCCAGGTAGCCCTGGGGAAATTCGCCGCGGATATCCTCTGTCATAACTGTGTCGTTTAAGCCTTCCAGCCAGCCGGAGTTCTTGAATGAAGCGCTCATCTCATCGTTGATCTCAATGATATCCACGCTGCTGTCGCCTGTGGAGAGTATGGTGGTTATCTTCTGCTGGCGGGTGTCGGAATCCGTAGGAGCTGCAATGACATTGATCTTCAGCCCTGTGGCATCCTCCACATTTTTCAGCCAGTCGTCAAAGTCGGGGTCTGTGGTGTTGATGCTGTAGAGGGTCAGGTCATAATCCCCTTTTTTTGCGTTGCTGCCCTCCCCTTTCGTCTCGCTGGAATTGCCGCCGCAGCCTGCCAGCATACCGGCTGCCAAAGCTGTTGTAAGTAGAATACTAACTGTCTTTTTCATAATTCCTCCATTTCCGGCATTCTCTTTCGTGCCGTCTGCATTGTTTTTTGATAGCATAAAAATACCAAAGATATCTGTTTTTCAAAATACAATATTTTTTGATTCGTTTATATTATTTTTATCTCTGTTGAAATGGGGATTATCCGTGTTTTATAATGGGAACCATTAAAATATATGAAGAAGGAGTCAGGTATGAAAAAAATTTCTGACAGAATACGGTCCGTCTTTTCCCATTTCCAGGCAAAACTGCTGCTGGCCTTTCTGGTCTGCACCCTGCTGCCCCTGGGCACCCTTGGTTTTATCTTCTACCATGTGACCTATCAGATTGCTGAGGATAAGATCATGAGCTCTGCCCTCCTGGCGGATGACCAGCTCAATGTACAGATGAATGACCGCATACGGCAGACGGAAAATGTGGCGGATTCCATTCAGTATGATATGTATACCCTGTCACAGACGGACAGCTCATCCACCCAGTCCCTGTCTGTGTTCGGCAGTGTGAGAAATGATATCTCCATGTTCAAGACTACATTCGGCTATTACCATATTTCCATATTTCTGCCCCGGGAGCAGACAGGGGCAGGGGAGGGGCTTTATTTTTACCCTCTGGAGGATCTGGAGAGCTTCCGTATCCCCCGGCAGAAACGGCTCAATCCCGGAACGGATTCTATCTGGTTCTATCATCCGGATATGCAGATCCCTTTCATCCTGTCAGACGGCTATACAGCCAGGGATGTGATCGTCTGCTGCCGCCTCCTGCGCAACCAGGGAACGGGAGCCACGGAGTATGCCTACACGATCCTCATAGACCCGGCTGAGTTCTCCGATGCCCTTGCGGACACATTCAGCGATACGGATATCACAAGCTATCTGGCAGCGGAGGACGGCACCATCATGGCACACAGCGATACGTCCCTCTGCGGCACGGTCCTGGATCAGGATACCCTGGACCTGATCTCCCGGGATGAGGCGGAAACACAAAAGGCCGGGGATATCAATTACCACACTGCCAGGCTGGACAACGGCTGGTATCACGTTACGGAGATTCCCGGCAGCTATATACGGAAAAACACACAGATTCTGTTAAAGACCCTTGTATTTACCCTGCTGGTATCCCTGCCGCTTACGGTCCTTGTCATCATTATGATCTCAGGCAATCTGACCAAACGGCTGAAGAGGCTTTCCCTTGCCATGGAATCCTTTCATCTCGGAAAGAATACCCCTTCCCCGGTACCGGAGCTGGTTTCCGCGGCAAAGTCTCCCTCCTCCTATGACGAGATAGACCGGCTGGGGATCACCTTCCAGAACATGCAGGAATCCCTGAATCAGAACATGGATTCCATCCTGGAACTCTCCCTGTCAGAGGAACGGCTGAAATACCAGCTTCTCCAGTCTCAGATCAACCCGCATTTTCTCTACAACATTCTGGGTTCCATCAAGACCTGCATCAGCCTGGACCGCCTTAAGACCGCGGATGAGATGATCACAGACCTGACCCGCTTTTACAGGCTCACCCTGCGCAAGTCCGGGGATCTGATCGCCATCCGGGATGAGCTTGAGATCGCGCGTCTGTATCTGGAAATGGAAAAGCTGTGCCACGGGGACAGCCTGAGCTGGGAGATCCGGGCGGAGGACGGCATCCAGAACTTCCTCATATGCCGCTTTACCCTGCAGCCTTTCCTGGAAAACAGTATCCAGCACGGCATTTCCCGGCAGACCCCCTGTGTGCACATTTCCCTGGATGTCTCTTACGGGGATGATACGGTCATCATCACCATAACCGACAACGGAGCCGGCATTGCCCCCAGGCAGCTTGAGGATCTGCGCACCACACTGGAAAACAGGACGGTTGACTATCAGAAACATTTCGGCATTGGAAACGTAAACAAGAGACTCTCCAGTCCCTCCTTCGGCAACGGAACCGTCCGAGTGGACAGCCGACTCAACGAGGGAACTGAAATTGTGATCACATTTGAACAGATGGAGGACAGCGATGAAGAAAGTAATGATTGTGGATGACAATGCGCTCTCCGCAGAGGGCATTGTAAGAAATATAGACTGGGAGCTTCTGGATGCGGAGGTGGTCCATGTGGAGAACAACGGGGATTCCGCCATTGAATCTATGCGGCGCGCCCCTGTGGACCTAATCATTTCGGATATTGAGATGCCCAACCTGGACGGCATTTCCATGAGCAGCCTTGCCCTGTCCGTCAATCCCCTGGTGAAGATCATTCTCATCAGTGCCTATGACAAATTCGAGTACGCCAAACGCGCCATCCGCCTGGGTGTCTGCGACTATATTGAAAAACCTCTGGACTACGGCTACCTGACAGAGAAAATACGCAACGCCTTCACTGCCATTGACAGGGAGCAGCACAACCGGGAGCTTGTGGAGCAGAGCCGCCCTCTGATGACGGAAAAATTCTTTTCGGACCTTCTTCACTATTCCGGCAAGGACGCGGCCGGACATCTGGGGCGCTATCCGGGATACCTGAACTTAAACCTTGACTTTTCCTGTTTTAATGTGCTGAAGCTGGAGGTAGAAAACGCCTCCCAGGCGGAAGACGAGCTGGGCATCACTCAGTACCAGATCGAGCTCCTAAATGTCTGCGATCTGTTAGGAGAACAGTGCAAAGGCTTCGGGCAGGTTTATTTTGTGAAGGAATTTAACGGCATCATCGCCATACTTGCCCAGAACACCAACAGTCCCGGGCATTTCCTTCAGGCCGCCCACAAGGCTGTTGCAGGCCTGATGGAGAAGTACCGGGAAGGGGTGTTCTCCCTGAACGTGGGCATCGGCACTGTGGTGGAGGATTTCTGGGATCTGCATATCTCCTACGAAAATGCCTCCCATGCGCTGAAATACCGGTTTTTCTTTCCTCATAAAAATATTTTTGATGCCCGGGAGGCTCTCGGACGGGAGTTCAGCCTCTTCTCTTTCTCCGAGTCAAAGGAGGAGGAGCTGATCCGCCTCCTCTGTCAGAAAAACGCCCCTGCCATTGAAGAGTGGCTCAGAGGATTCTTTCAGGAGGTGTCACTGAAATACCAGACCAAGAACATTGTGTTCATAAGGATCTACTCCCTTTTGGGCCGTATCCTGAAATTCTTGTATGAGCTGAACATTGACACCGGTGACCTGGAAAATGACATTATTTCCGTTTACAACCACTTTGAACTGTTTCACACTTACGAAGAATTTTTCAAATGGATGAACCATCTCTGTCTCCAGGTATGCGAGAAGCTGGACACCTCGCTGCAGACCTACCATGACCAGGTCTGTGAGCTGGTTCTCTGCTACATCAGGGAAAATTATGAGGACAATACCCTCTGCTTAGGTGACATTGCCGGACATGCCAATGTAAGCCCTGCTTATCTCAGCGCTCTCTTTAAAAAAGTGTATGGGCAGAGTATCAGCGACACCATCACTGCCCTCAGAATAGAAGCTGCCTGCCAGTACCTGAAAAATTCCACCCTGTCCCTGAAGGAGATCAGCAGCCGGTGCGGATATGCCAACCAGTATTATTTCAGCAACAGCTTTAAAAAGAAAATCGGAATGTCGCCCTCCGCGTACAGAGAACAGCATTCCGAAATATAATTTGTAACTACTCTTTTGCACGGTCAGCGCAGTAAATGCGCAGACCTGACTGAACAGTTACTATAATTTTACATTATGACAGGAGCGTCATCCGATTCCTTTATAGATGAGGCCCAGTATAAATACAATGACTGCCAGGGGCACGTACAGATACTTTGCAGCCACTTTAAAGGCTTTCGGAAGGGGCTTTTTCCTGCCCTCCTCCAACTCTTCCCTAATCTTGTCAAATCCAAGGACATAGTAGATGGAAACAGCTCCCAGCACGGCTCCGAACGGCACGATGATGATGGTGATAAAATCCATCCAGTGCCCCACCTTAGACTCCTCCTCCAGAAGCAGCCCTACTGCAAGTGCAACACCGCCGCAGAGGGCAACTGCTTTTGTCCTCTGCAGGCTGAACTTCTGCTGCCAGCTCTCGATCACCGCCTCAAACATATTGATGAGGGATGTGATGCCCGCAAAGCATACAGAGAGGAAGAAGATCACGGCAAAAAGCCGGCCCATGGGCATCTGCTTGAAGATATTCGGTATCGTAATGAACATCAGGGACGGACCTGCGGATGGCTCGATCCCGAAGGCAAACACAGCCGGCATGATAGCCAGGGCTGCCAGCATGGCCGCAATGGTATCAAAGACTGCTGTCTGTATGGAAGATTTGGGGATATCTTCCTTTTTGCTCAGGTAGGAGCCGTAAACGATCATGCCCGAACCTGTGATAGACAATGAGAAAAACGCCTGTCCCATAGCCATGACCCAGGTATCCACCTTCGCCAGCGCCTCCCATTTGGGCACGAACAGGAAACGGTACCCCTCATGGGACCCCGGCAGGAAGAACACTCTCACCGCCAGAATGGCAAAAAGGATGAAAAACAGGGGCATCAGAATCTTATTCGCCCTCTCAATCTGATTCACCGCTCCGGTGATCAGGATGATCACGGTAATGGCAATGACAAGAACATGCCAGGGCAGGTTTTTCATATTGGCTGTTACCTGTCCGAAAAATTCTGCGGAATCCTCTGTGAGCACTGTATTTGTCACAGAGCCTGCCAGGAAGCGGAGCACCCAGCCGATGATGATGGAATAGCCGATGGCGATCCCCAGAGAACCTAACAGCGGAATCCAGCCCAGTACCTTTCCGATCTTTCCCTTCTTTCTGGATTCCCAGCAGTATTCGTAAGAGCCAAGGGTACCTGTTCCCGCCCGGCGCCCTATGGCAAACTCAGCCGACAGGCCGACAAAACCGAACAGGCAGATAAAGAAGAGATACGGGATCAGGAAAGCCGCGCCGCCGTATTCTCCCAGTCTGTATGGGAACATCCATATATTCCCAAGCCCCACCGCAGAGCCCACACAGGCCAGTACAAAGCCCAGGGAATTGGTGAAGCTGCCGTTATTGTGTTTCTGCATTTTCTTTTCCTCCGTGTGATCCGGTACCGGGGCAGCCAGCTTTTGTCCCCTGACCGGTTGATGCGTTAGCTTTTTGAAGTATGTAGCTTTAATGTATCAAAGACAGGAGGAAAAGTCAAATCCAGTTTTATCAGCTCTGTTTCTGACGATTTTTTTACATATATGCCGTATAATGGATAATAAAATATATTTCAAAGGGGAAAATATGGATACCTTTATCTTTGTACTGGAAATAATAGGCACAGTGGCTTTCGCCTCATCAGGGGCAATGATCGCCATTGAGAAAAAAATGGATATCTTCGGGGTTAATATTCTGGGAGCTACCACGGCGGTGGGCGGTGGTATGATGCGGGATATTATATTGGGAATCACTCCGCCTACCGCATTTGCCAAGCCGGTGTATGTGCTTTTTGCCATACTGACTTCTACATTGCTTTTTGCTATTACTTATACGAATCCGGAGATTCTTAAATCAAGGGCTAAGAATAAGTATTATGATAACGTGATGATGCTGTGTGATACTCTGGGGCTGGGGATTTTCACGGTGGTGGGGATTCAGGCAGCAGCCAGTGTGGTGACGGATAATAATACGTTCTTTTTTGTGTTTGTGGGTGTGCTCACAGGTGTCGGCGGGGGTGTGCTGAGGGATATTATGGCAGGGGAGACGCCTTATATTCTGGTAAGGGAGATTTATGCGTGTGCTTCTATTGCCGGCGGAATCGTATGCGTTGTGTGCAGGGATTCTATGGGGGAGCCGGCGGGGGTTATTTTGGGGTTGATCGTTACGGTGGTGATTCGGCTGCTGGCGGCTTATTTTAGGTGGAATTTGCTGCGGGTTAGATGAAGAAGGGCGGACGGGATGCCGGGGCGGTGTCTTCCTTTGACAGCCAGCTCCGTTCGCCTCCAACTAACCGTTAACTGCAACTAAGACGCTCCGGAAGAGCCGTCGCGCCTAAGTTTCCGTAAACGGTGGATTTTCCGGTTCACTGCCGCAATGTCTGTCAAAGGAAGACACCGCCCCGACATCCCTGACACCATCTGCGGGAGGTATAAAAGATAAAAAGATAAAAACATCTTGACGACTCTCACCGTCTGACATTATAAATAAAAATGTGGAAAGAGGGAAATGATAGTGGTATACTAATGGACGGGAACGTGATAGGTTTTGCGCGTTATAAAAAATGAAAAGGAGATTCCGACAATGAGTAAAATTGATGAAGTAAGAAAAGCCATGGTCGCTGCTATGAAAGCCGGTGAGAAAGAACGTAAGGATTCTTTGTCCATGCTGCTGTCAGCTCTGAAAAATAAAGCCATTGATAAGAGAGAAGACCTGACTGAGGCGGAAGAGAATGAAGTGGTGTTAAAAGAGATCAAACAGACAAAAGAAACTCTGGAAATGACTCCTGCAGATAGAAGTGAAATTATTGATGAGTGTACAAAGCGTATTGCTGTCTATGAGGAATTTGCTCCGAAAATGCTGAATGAGGAGGAGATCAGGGAAGTGATCGCCGGTGTACTGAAAGAGCTGGAGATTGAGGCTCCTACCGGTAAGGATAAAGGTAAGATCATGAAAGTCCTGATGCCGAAAGTAAAGGGAATCGCAGACGGCAAGCTGGTGAACCAGGTGTTGGGAAGTATGATGAATTAAGGCAGCTGTTCAGGCGGCCGAATGGTTATGGATCAGGAAGAAAATGGGACAGACGTACCGGTGATTTTACAATTATCCGGTATGTCTGTCCCTTGTTTTATGAGATTCCTTTTCTCACGTAGTCTTTTGCACGTTCCAGAGCTTCCACTACCCGGTCACAAAAGGCGTCAAATTCCGGGTCCTCTTTCTGGCATTCCGGATGGGATGCAATGTAGGCAAGGCTTTCCCGGACACCCTGGTCGAAGCGTTTTACGGCTGTGAAGCCGGGTACCAGGCGTTTCAGTTTGTCATTTAGAAATACCACGGAGTTGGATTTATCCCCCATCATGCTGCCGTTGAAGTCATAATCGCTGCAAGCATCCAGAAAATCACTGGAGACGCGCACCGGATGAAGCGGTACGCCCAGTGCGTCCGCAACTGTCTGATAGATCTGGTTCCAGGTCAGGGTCTCATCTGAGGTGATCTGTACAGCCTCGCCAATGGCATGGATGTTTCCCATAAGGCCCACAAAGCCTTTTGCAAAATCGGAGTTGTGGGTAACCGTCCAAAGTGATGTTCCGTCTCCCGGTATCAGTACCGGTTTTCCCTCTTTGATCCGTTTGACTACCTGGTAGCTTCCGTTGTCGCCGTGAAGTCCCATAGGGATGCTGCGCTCGTCATAAGTATGGCTTGGACGTACTATGGTCACGGGAAATCCTTCTTCCCTGTATTTCTCCATAAGAAACGCCTCACAGGCGATCTTGTCCCTGGAATACTGCCATTTTGGGTTGGCAAGCGGGGTTCCCTCTGTCATTCTGTAGTCAGAAGGGGGCTTCTGGTATGCGGACGCGGAGCTTATGAATATATACTGTCCGGTCCTTCCCTTAAACATCCTGTAATCACGCTCTACGTGCTCCGGCACAAATGCTATGAAGTCTGCCACCACGTCAAATTTCATGCCCTCTGTAAGCCTGCCTATCTGCTCCTCATCCTCAATATCTCCCGTAAGCCCGATGGCTCCCGGAGGCAGCTCCCCGTTTCGTGTTCCCCGGTTCAGCAGGTACACTTTGTGTCCCTCTGTCAGCAGCCTTCTGGTGATCGCCATGCTGATGGTTCCGGTGCCTCCGATAAATAGCACTCTCATCTCTCTTTGTCCTCCCGAATCATAAAATTACCGGTTTGATGTACACCCGGTCTGTAAGTTTTATTATATCCCGGGAAACCGCGGCACACAAGCATTACTCGGTAAAAAAGACGAAGGCACCTATAAGGGCCGGAAAAAATGTCACTGCGAAGCGGAATATGAGAATGGCGGACAATACCGCTCCCTGTCCGGTCAGAGGTGAAAAAAGAAGATAAAATATGCCTTCCACAGACCCAAAGCCCCCAGGCACGGGAATCACGCCTGACAGCATGTAAGAAACTGCAGTCAGAGGCAGCACTGTGTCAAAGGAAATTCCGTTCTGTCCGCAGAGCATGACACAGGGAATCAGATACCAGCATGTCATTTTCGCAAGACTGCATAGAAAAATTTCAGCCAGCCTTTTTCTGTCATAGAGAAACAGATCTCTTGTTTCCTGTTGGAGAATTTCCGTCTGCTCTCTGGCTTTTTCAAGCTTTTCCTTCCATTTGGGGTGTTTTGCGGCTGCTCTATCCGCTGCTTGAAAGATACATCCTGCTGCGGTTTTCGATACACTGATGGTCAGCAGCACGGCTGCGATCAGAATGCAGATTCCGATTCCGGCAGGAAGATATGTATGGTATTTTCCCAGGAGCTGTCTGTTCTTCAGAGAGAAAAAAAGAAAGCCCGCAGTACCGTAGACTCCGACTGCGATTCTCTGGGCCGTGTACTGCACGACCGCAGCGGAACTGGCCTTTGCGGGCAATACTTTTTTCTTGTTCAGATAAAACACCTCGGCCACGGCTGTACCGCTTCCGAACGTAACCATCCTGAAAAGTGCGCAGTAGAAGGCACAGCCGATTCCCTGCCGCACAGAGAATTCCTGTTTTGTGCGCCCTGCCAGCATTTGTATGATTCTCCCATCTATTAAGAAAAAGCAAGTGGAGAGACCCGTGACGGCCAGAACATTTTTTAAGGGAGTATGCATGATCTCCCGGGCAGTTTCTCCCCAGGAATCACGAAAATAAAACACCAGCAGAGCTGTTATCAAAACCACTATGCCATATTTTATATATTTTCTTTTTGCCATTTGCCTCACCACTTGCAATTTCGCCTGATTAACCTCTGCTTTTCCTGTTCTCCCACAGTTCGTCTGCCTTATCCTTCCAATCCTTTGCATAAGGCATACATTTTTCGCACAGATGCTCCGCGCTCTCCGGGGACTGCAGGTCTGTGGATCTGGCGCCTGTTTCTTCAACCATGGCTTTTAAGCATTCCGGATTTTCCAGCATGGGGCAGGGGCGCAGGTGATTTTCATTGAAAGGCTGGCCCCGGCGGTAAGCCCGGAAAATGGGCTGCTGAAAACATTCAAGCAGGGTGTTATTGTGTATATTGGCATCCGAATAATGGATAAACACACAGGGTTCCATATCTCCGTTGGGATTGATGTGGCAGTAGAACCTTCCCCCTGCGATGCAGCCTCCCACATACCCGCCGTCATTCTGGAAGTCCATGGCAAAAATAGGTTTCCCTCCCTCTTTTGCTCGGATCTCGCGTACCCTGTGGTACATATATTCCCTCTGTTCCCGAGTGGGGAGCAGTTCTGTGGCTGCGTCATTTCCAACCGGCATATAGTGGAAATACCAGGTGAAACGGCAGCCCTTTTCAATGATCAGATCCAAAAACTCATCTGAGCTTACCACGTCCACATTGTTCCTGGTATAACAGATAGAGGTTCCGAAGATAAGCCCGTGGGCTTTCAGCAGATCCATGGCATCCAGCACTTTTTTGTAGATACCCTGTCCTCTTCTTCCGTCGTTGACCTCCTCAAATCCCTCCAGGCTGATAGACAGAGACAGGTTCCCTACCCTCTGCATTTCCCTGCACAATTCCTCGTCTATCAGCGTGGCGTTTGTAAAAGCGTGGAATGCACAGTCACTGTGCTTTTCGCACAGACGGATAATATCCTTTCTGCGCACCAGCGGTTCCCCGCCTGTCATCATATAGAAATAGATCCCCAGTTCTTTTCCCTGGGTGATAATGCTGTCCATATCCTCAAATGTCAGATTCAGTTTATTGCCGTACTCTGCGGCCCAGCACCCCGTACAGTGGAGATTGCAGGCGCTTGTGGGGTCCATGAGAATGATCCAGGGTATGTTGGTATCCAGCTTCTCTGAAAGCTCCCTGGTCTTCTTAAACCCTGCAAATCCCGCCTCAAATCCCAGATTCAGCGCAGTCGTCTTCAGCACATGAGGGTCCAGCTCGCTCAGTGCCCTGTCAATGAACTGCATCCACTTCCCATCCTCCAGGATCAGGTTTCTGGCACCATCATAAGTCTGCTGGCGGAAGGTGTCTCCCAAAAATTTCTCAGACAGGTCCACCAGCTTCATCATATGCTCTTTCCTGTCCCTGCTGACATACTTCAGAACTCCGTCAATGGCAGTTCCGAAAGCCGCTCTTGTAGCTGCGTGTGTTATTTTACTCATACATAATCCCTCCTTGTATGAATATGATTATATGGCCCCGGTAATTATCCGTCATTGGTCACAATTTTCACACTGTCACATTTTGGGACACCCCGCGAAAAATGTCTAAAAAAAGCAGGCCTTATCAGGCCCGCTCTCACTCTCTGCTCTCCTCTATGAAATTTTCTGCCAGCGTTATGAGGATGGCATGAAGCTGTCTCAGAAACTCATCCGGCGGTATCTTCTCACCGTCACGCAGCCAGCTTATAATAGCAGCCAAAAACGCCTCGTAAAAGAAATACACAAAAAACAGATTGTATTCTCTGTCCCGGAACAGATCTTTTGTCTGGGTTTTGATCACCGGGAGCATGCTCTCAAACAGGTATTCCCTGAAAGAATTCTGCCCCTCCACCATCAGCGCATTTTCATAAAAGGTTCTCTCCCTGTAAAAATATTTGCACAGATCTTCCAGGATATCGCGCGATGTCTTATAGCAGCTCACATCCATGTTTTTCAGGAACTCCTCATAAAAGATCCAGTTCACCAGCTCATATTTGTCTTTAAAATGGTAATAAAAGCTCTTCCGGTTCATCCCGCAGCCTTCACAGATATCAGCCACAGTCACTTTGGAGAAATCCCGTTCCTCCATAAGCTTTTTCATGGACGCAGCCAGGGCATTTTTGGTAATATACGATTCCGACATAAAACTCCCCCTTTGCCTACTCCTCCGTAACAGCCTTACCCACACCTGCCGCATACACGGCACATTCATAATCAGTCTCGGCGGAGGGCCCCGGGGCAAAGCCCAGAAGCTCGTCAAGGGCATCCTGGTCATAGGCGCCGATAGCACAGGTTCCGCAGCCGACAGCCTCACATGCCAGGTACAGATTCTCACACACATGCCCTGCGTCCAGAAGGATATACTTATGAGCCTTCAGGCCATACCGCCACTCCATCCGGTATGGAACCGCGCTCCATACAAAAGTCACAGGCGCAGACGCCGCAAATCGCTGCCCGCAGAGCGCATGGGTCAGTTCTTCCTCAAAATCCTGCCTCCCATCCCACACTTCCAGCGCATGTTCCATGGGAAGATAATGGTAAATCCCCTTGTCAAGCCCGTCCACATGACTGACAAACAGGTAGGTCTCAAAGGCATGGCGGGAACCGGCTGACGGAACATTACGGAATGTGGCAAAGTTATTCTTCCCCACCACTTTCCGGATCCCCTGGGTTGCCCATAAAAGAAAAGACAGTTCTCTTAACGTGAGCGCCTCATTGCTGTATTTTCTCCGGCTCACCCTGTTCTTAAGAAGCCCGTACAGGTCCATACTGCCTGCAATGCCGTCAAAATCCGTTGTGAGAGTTATGATCTCTCCGCCCCTTTTATCCTTCACATAAGGCGCTGCTGCAAGCTTCTGTTCCTGGTCTGTGGCCTCAGCATTGACATCGGAAACATTGTAGGCTTTCAGCAGTTCCCGGTTCTGCATGATCTTATATTTTGTCTCATCCTTCATACCCATCATCCTCCCAGTCCTTTTTGCTCTATATTATAACAAAGATCCTGCATCTGCACAATCCGTTTCCAAACCCGGACTCTACGCAGCGCTGGGCAGAACACGAAAAGAAAAGCACCGTCCCCGCAGCTCCAACTCTGCAAAAACAGTGCTTTTTAGTGCGCCTTCAGGGACTCGAACCCTGGACAAATAGATTAAGAGTCTACTGCTCTACCAACTGAGCTAAAGGCGCATACGCTTTATTTTGTAACGCAAGACATATTATAAGCGATATACTGGAAAAATGCAAGTATCTTTTTTACATTTTTTTATGTTTTTTATCATATACATGTAACACTGCAGTTCGTTAACGCATTTTCTGCCTTTTTTCGACTGCCGGCCGCAGGCCGGGGGCGGCTTTACAGCCACACCCCAAGTTCCTCTGCCAGTTCTTCCTTGCTGATTCCACCGGTCTCCCGGCTCATCACCTTACCGTCCTTGACGAACAGAAAGGTCGGGACCTGCATGATTTTATATCTCTGCGCGAGATTGATATTTTCATCCACATTGACCTTGCCGAAGAGGGCTTTGCCCTCCAGATCCTCTGACAGCTCCTCGATCACAGGTGCCATCTGTTTGCACGGGCCGCACCAGGTTGCATAAAAATCCACCAGTACAGGCAGATCCGCCCCCATCACAACCTTGTCAAAATTCTGTTCCGTAATCACTTCAACCATGATTTTCTCCTTTCCGGTTAAGCGCTCTTACGCTTTCTTATAGTAGTTTTTACTGTTTTTCCCCATTAGATCACTTTTTCTTCTTTCCAGCTGAACTTAAAAGCTTCTCCACTTCTCCGACTGATTTTAAAATATCAGCAGTTTTGCTGCCCGCTTTCCTGTTTGTATATGCCCATTCAAAGAGGGAGTTCTGCATGTTTTTCTTCTTCGCCATAGGATACTTCCTTTCAGGTAAAACTGCTTCTCTATATCATATGACGAAAATCCCGGACCGAAACCCGGCTTCTGCATCCCTATCTGGCTGTGACCAGCTTGTGTATGGGATTCCCCATAGAGGAAAATTTCTCCTCGTACTCAGTCATGACATTTCCCCGGCTCAGTTCCTCATCGTGATGCAGGTCATAAGTGCAGGCCAATAGTTTCCAGCCGGCTTCCTTTACCTCCTCCACAGAGAAATCAAAGAGGTCTCTGTTGTCTGTCTTGAACTCCACTGTGCCGTCCTCTGCCAAAACAGCGTCATAGCGCTCCAGAAACTGCCTTGAAGTGAGCCTTCTCTTTGCGTGGCGCTCCTTGGGCCACGGATCGGAAAAGTTTAAATATATTCTGTCCACTTCTCCCCGATTAAATACAAGCGGCAGCTCCCTGGCATCCATTCTCATGAAAAACAGATTTTTCAGCGCCTCTGCCTCTGTTTCCCGCTCCTCCATTTTCTGGAGCGCCCGCAGAAGAACGCTGTCGTACATTTCAATCCCTACATAATTAATGTGTGGATTTTTCGCCGCCATATCCATGATAAAACGGCCTTTTCCCATGCCGACCTCTATATGGACAGGATTTCCGTTTTGAAATATCTCATGCCACTTTCCTGCATTTTCCTGAGGATTCTGTATCACATAAGCGCTCTCGGCAATGGCATCCTTTGCCCCGGGTATGTTTCTCAAACGCATTTTATATCCAGCCTTTCTCTTTGTCTTTCTTGCAGACGAAGCACGCCGGCCCCAGAGCCGGCTTTTTCCGCCTTCCTTCAGTATAACTGAAAACTTTTTGTTTTGTCAAAGATTACCGCAAAATTCGCCAAAAAACACGAGAAAAACCACCATAATAATTATATCTTTTGTATAAATTAGCTTAAAAATTATGAAGATTTCTATGGATTTTTTCTGAAAAAGGTGTATGATATAAAGAAGACACAAGGAGGAAAATCTATGGAAGATGTTATCAGCAAACTGGCAGAAATAGAAGCCGCAGCTTCCCGGATCATGGAGGACGTTGCCGTCCAGAAAAAAAGGCTTTCCGAAGAAAATGATGCCCAGATCAAAGCCTTTGACGAGGAAGTAGACCGGCAGACTGCCAAAGAACTGGAGTCCATCCGCAGGAACCTGGAGGTCAGCATGGAGAAAGAACTGGAAAACCAGAAGGCGGAGACGGATGAAATCCTGCATAAAATGGAAAAGTATTATGAAGCGCATCACGAAGAGATGGCTCAGAAACTGTATGACAAAATATTAAGGATGTGATGTTATGGGAACCCTGTTATCTTACAGCGGTCTTTCAACCAAGATCCGTGCCATGCAGAGCAAGCTCATGACGGAAAAGCAGTATCAGGAAATTTCTCAGTTGGAATCTGTTCCCCAGGTGGTTGCCTACTTAAAAAAGCAGCCCGGATTCAAAGAACTGTGGACTGACCTGGATGAAAACTCCCTCCACAGGGGTGACATCGAGAAGCTGCTTACCCACACGATCCATCAGAACTTTGCTAAGATTTACAAATTCGCCAATCCCTCCCAGCGCACCTTTATGGCTCTGTACTTTAAGCGGTACGAGATCGCCGTTATGAAGGAATGCCTCAGAAGGGTGTTTGACAAGACCCGGGAAGGGCTGGATCTGTCGCTGTTCAAAGATTTCTTTGACCGGCATTCCAAACTGGATTTGGAAAAGCTTACCCAAGCAAATACAATTGAAGAATTTGTAAACAGTTTGAAAGGTACGGAATATTACTCTCCTCTGTCAAAAATCGGGGAAGAATATACACCGCTCCTTTTTGATTACGGCATGGCGCTGGACCAGTATTACTTTGCAAATATCTGGTCAGTGAAAGATAAGCTGTTCAAAAAAAGAGATCTGCAAGAGATCATCAAAGCCTACGGCAATAAATTCGATATGCTCAACCTGCAGTGGATCTACCGTTCCCGCAGGTATTACCATATGGCCCCGGCTGATATCTACGCACTGCTCATACCTGTGCACTATAAGCTCTCCCACAAAGAGATCACCGCACTGGTTGAGGCAGCGGACAATGAAGAATTCCGCCGCGTGCTGGATACTACTGCTTATAAAAAACGTTATCCGGAACTTGCGCCGGAGAACCTGGAAGAATACTACACTCTGAATCTCAGGAACATCCTGGAATCAGAAGCAAGAAAATATCCGCACTCAGTTATTATGATCTATTCCTATTTTTATCACAAGGAACACGAAGTAGACCGGCTCACCACTGCCATAGAGTGTATCCGCTACGGACTGTCCCCGGCTGAGACGCTGGATTATATTCACAAAAACTAACCTCGGAGGTAATTGACATGATTGAGAAAATGAAATTCTTGAGCATTACCGGTCCGAAGTCTGACATTGACAGAGTTGTCAACGAATACCTGGCTAAGTATGAAATCCATCTGGAAAATGCCATGGCACAGCTGACGCAGGTGCAGCACCTGTCCCCCTATATTCAGATCAACCCCTATAAGGAGCTTCTGAACAAGGCCACAGAGTTTGCAGGGCTGCTGCAGAACACAGAGGATGTGCCTGTCAGGGATATTTCCCTGGATGAAGCCACCGGTCTTATTGACTCCCTCAGCCAGAAGCTCTCAGACATCAATGCAGAATGCGATGACCTGAAGGCACAGCGGACGGCAGTTGTGGAAGACTTAAACCGAATCACCCCCTTCCTGAACCTGCCGGAAGATGTGGATAAACTGGTGCACTACCGTTTTGTCCAGGTCCGATTCGGCCGGATCGCGAAGGAATATTACAACAAGTTCAAAGAGTATGTCTATGATGGTATGGATACCTGGTTTTATCCATGCCATGAGGATGAATATGTATGGGGCGTCTATTTCGTGCCCTGGACCAAGATGGAGGAAGTGGACGCGATTTTCTCTTCCATGCATTTTGAAAGAATCTATCTGAAAAAGGATTACTACCACGGCACGCCTCAGGCCATACACAGGGAGCTGAAAATGAAGCTGGAGACCCTGGACAAACACATGGCTTCCTGCCAGGAAGAGATACGGCTGATGCTCCGCGACGACGCATCCGCCATACTCTCCGCAAAAGAGGCTTTAAGTGCCCTCTCCACCAACTTTGACGTGAGAAAGGTTGCTGCCTGCGTCAAGGAGCATCAGGAGACCTTCTACATTCTCTGCGGATGGATGACTGAGAAGGATGCCCTGGCTTTCCAAAAAGACATTGAGGACGATGCCAGGCTGTTCTGCATCATCGAGGATGACCAGAACAATATTCGCACACAGCCGCCTACCAAACTGAAAAATCCCAAGGTGTTCAAACCCTTTGAGATGTATGTTAAAATGTACGGCCTTCCCGCCTACAATGAGATGGACCCCACCATGTTTGTGGCCATCACATATTCCTTCATCTTCGGCGCCATGTTCGGTGATGTGGGACAGGGGCTTCTGCTGGCGATCGGCGGTTTTCTGCTGTACAAATTTAAGAAAATGGATTTGGCTGCCATCATCGGCACAGCCGGTATCTTCTCCACTTTCTTTGGCTTCATGTTCGGCAGCATCTTCGGATTTGAGGATGTGCTGTCACCCATATGGCTGCGGCCTGTGGATGCCATGACCAATGTACCGGGCCTTGGCAACATGAACACCGTGTTCATCGTGGCGATCGTCTTTGGTATGTTCCTCATACTGCTGACCATGATCTTCCACATCATCAACGCGGTGAGGTGCCATGATACGGAAAATATCCTGTTTGACCAGAATGCCGTCTGCGGCCTTGTATTCTACGGGGCACTGACCGTTATGATCCTGCTGTACCTGACGGGTCATTCCCTTCCGGCAACCGCGATCCTGGTCATTATGTTCGGCGTGCCGCTTATACTGATCATGCTGAAAGAGCCGCTGACGCGAATCATCAAGAAAAAACAGCCCGTTGTGGAGGGCGGAAAGGTCATGTTCTTTGTTCAGAGCTTCTTTGAACTGTTCGAGGTCATGCTGAGTTATCTCTCCAACACCCTTTCCTTCGTCCGTATCGGCGCATTTGCTGTCAGCCATGCAGCCATGATGGGCGTTGTGCTCATGCTGGCGGGCGCTGAGAGCGGGGGCAGCATCAACTGGCTGGTCATCGTGCTGGGCAATGCTTTCGTATGCGCAATGGAGGGCCTGATCGTAGGTATCCAGGTACTCCGTCTGGAATATTATGAGATGTTCAGCCGCTTCTACAAAGGCAGCGGCAGGGAATTCCACCCATTCTTAAAGCGCGTAAAAAGAGAAAACAAAAATGCATAAAACCTAAGGAGGATTCATTATTATGACAACATTAATTCAATTTACTATAGCAGCCGCACTGATCTTAAGCATCATTGTTCCCTTCGGATACTTTTTCCTGGGAGAGAAAAATAAAAAACGCTACAAAAAATCACTGGGAGTCAACTGTTTCTTCTTCTTCGGAACCCTTTTAGTGGCTTCCATCGTCACGATCGGCGGAACCGCTTCCGTAAGCGCTGCCACTGACACAGCATCCGCAGGCCTCGCAACGGGCCTTGGCTACATCGGCGCCGCACTGGTTACAGGACTTTCCGGCATCGGTTCCGGTATCGCTGTTGCCTCCTCCGCAAGCGCTGCTTTAGGTGCTATCAGCGAGGATGGCTCCCTGTTCGGTAAATCCATGATCTTCGTAGCTATGGCAGAAGGTATTGCTCTGTACGGACTGATCATCTCCTTCATGATCTTAGGTAAACTGGGATAAGGGCTGCCTTATATTTTGATAAAGAAAAGAGACTGATGCATTATGAAAATGTTTTTGATCAGCGATAATATTGACACCTATACAGGCATGCGGCTTGCAGGCGTGGAGGGTGTTGTGGTGCATGAACGCGAGGAGCTCAGGAGAGCTCTGGAGGACGCCATTGCCAACAAGGAAAACGGCATCATCCTGCTGACGGAAAAGTTCGGCAGAGAGTTTCCCGATATCATTGACGACATGCGGCTGAACCATCGTCTGCCGCTCATTATAGAAATCCCCGACCGACATGGTACCGGCCGTGCACCAGATTTTATTCTCTCTTATGTCAATGAGGCGATCGGTTTGAAATTATAGATAAAGAAGGTGAATGACATGACAACCGAAGAAAAACTGCAGCATTTCTACGAAGTATCTATGGAAAGCGCACGGGATGAGTCTGAAAAGGCTCTGGAAGAATACCGAGCTGCCCTCTCCCAGATGCTCGCTGAACATAAAGAAGATAAACAGAAAAATGCCGGCAACCAGTTAAAGCTGGAGACAGAGAACGCAAAACGCGAGATCAACAAGGCATTGTCTGCGGAGCAGCTTCACATCAAAAGACGTCTGTCAAAAAAACAGCAGGAACTGCGTGAGGTACTGTTTGTGGAGGTCAGAAATAAACTGGAGACTTTCATGAGCAGCCCCGAATACCTGGTCTGGCTGGAAGAAAAGATCCGGGAGGCCCTTACCATTGCCGGTGAGGATGAGGTACAGATCTATCTGACCCCTGCGGATTCTTCCCTGCTGGAAACACTGGCGGCCAGATGCGGGACTTCCCTTCACATCTCGGAGACTCCCTTCATGGGAGGTGTCCGCGCTGTGATTCCGGCTAAGAATATTTTGATCGACCACACATTTAAAACCTTATACGAAAGCGAAAAAGAAGAATTTAATTTTGACGGAGGACTGCTACATGAATAGAACAGGAATTATCTATGGCATCAACGGTCCCGTCATTTATCTGAAAGGTAATACAGGATTCAAGATGTCGGAAATGGTATACGTGGGAAAGGAACACCTGGTCGGCGAGGTTATTTCTCTGAAAAAGGATACCACTACTGTTCAGGTTTACGAGGAAACCAGCGGTTTAAAGCCGGGGGAAACGGTAACAGCCACAGGTGACGCTATTTCCGTTATGCTCGGCCCCGGAATCCTGGACAATATTTTCGACGGTATCCAGCGTCCACTCTCCGTGATTGCCAAACAGTCCGGTAAATATATCTCCCGCGGTATGCAGGTAGATTCCCTGGACACAGAAAAAAAATGGGACGTACACATGACTATCAAGGACGGTATGGAAGTCCACGGCGGCACCATCATCGCGGAGCTGCAGGAAACCCCGTCCATTGTGCATAAATCCATGGTTCCGCCTCAGGTGGAAGGCATTGTATCCAAGGTGGTAAAAGACGGCGCTTACACCGTAACCGATGTGCTGGCAGTGGTCCAGCTTGCCGACGGCAGTGAGTATCCCCTCAAACTGGCGCAGAAATGGCCGATCTGTATTCCGCGCCCCACAAACAAGCGTTACCCGGCTACGATACCTCTTGTGACAGGACAGCGTATCCTGGATACCCTGTTTCCCATTGCAAAAGGCGGCACAGCAGCCGTTCCCGGAGGTTTCGGAACAGGAAAGACCATGACACAGCACCAGATCGCCAAGTGGTCAGATGCGGACATCATTGTCTACATCGGCTGCGGCGAGCGCGGCAACGAGATGACCCAGGTTCTGGAAGACTTCTCAAAGCTCCATGACCCCAAGACCGGCAATGCCCTCATGGCACGTACCACGCTGATCGCCAACACCTCCAACATGCCCGTGGCAGCCCGTGAGGCTTCCATCTACACAGGCATATCCCTGGCGGAATACTACAGGGATATGGGATATGATGTGGCGATCATGGCAGACTCCACTTCAAGGTGGGCTGAAGCCCTTCGTGAGCTGTCAGGCCGTCTGGAGGAAATGCCCGCCGAGGAAGGTTTCCCCGCTTATCTGGCCTCCCGCCTCTCCGCATTCTACGAGAGGGCAGGCATGATGCAGAACTTAAACGGCACGGAGGGTTCCGTATCCATTATCGGAGCCGTATCACCCCAGGGCGGTGACTTCTCCGAGCCTGTCACCCAGAACACCAAACGTTTCGTGCGCTGTTTCTGGGGTCTTGATAAATCCCTGGCCTATGCCAGACATTTCCCTGCTATCCACTGGCTCACCAGCTACAGCGAGTATCTGGGGGATCTGTCCCACTGGTACAGTGAGAATGTATCACCCAAATTCGTGGATGACAGAAACCGCATGATGGCTATCCTGAACCAGGAGAGCAGCCTGATGGAGATCGTAAAGCTGATCGGAAGCGATGTGCTCCCGGATGACCAGAAGCTGACGCTGGAGATTGCCAGAGTCATCCGTCTGGGCTTCCTGCAGCAGAACGCCTTCCATCCTGACGACACCTGCGTGTCCCTGGATAAGCAGTTTAAGATGATGGAAGTCATCCTGTACCTATACAAACGCTGCCGAAGCCTGATCGCCATGGGTATGCCCATGTCCGTGCTCCGCAGGGAGAATATATTTGAGAAGATTATATCCATCAAATATGATGTTCCCAATGACAAGCTGGAACTTATTGACGATTACATGAAGGCTGTTGACGACTTCTACAATACCGTCATGGAAAAGAATGCATAAGGAGGAACGATTATGGCAATAGAATATCTCGGCTTGAGCGAAATCAATGGACCTCTGGTTGTATTGGAAGGCGTACGCGATGCCTCCTTTGATGAAATTGTGGAGTTCAAGGTGGACGACGGTTCCAAAAAGCTGGGCCGAATTGTAGAAATATATGAAGACAAAGCAGTGATCCAGGTGTTCGAGGGCACGGAAAACATGTCCCTTCTGAACACCCACACAAAACTCACAGGCCATCCCATGGAGGTGGAGCTCTCCGCTGATATCCTGGGAAGAACCTTCAACGGCATCGGAAAACCCATTGACGGCCTGGGTCCTGTTATGCCGGAAGTCCGCACCAACATCAACGGACTTCCCCTGAACCCGGTAACCAGGGAATATCCCCGTAACTATATCCAGACCGGTATCTCGGCCATTGACGGCCTGACCACCCTGATCAGAGGACAGAAGCTTCCTATTTTCTCAGGAAACGGCCTTCCTCACGACCAGCTTGCAGCTCAGATCGTACAGCAGGCTTCCCTTGGCGGGGACAGCAATGAAAAATTCGCCATTGTATTTGCCGCTATGGGTGTCAAATACGACGTTGCTGAATTTTTCCGCCGCACCTTTGAGGAGAGCGGTGTTGCAGACCATGTGGTCATGTACCTGAACCTGGCAAATGACCCGGTTGTGGAACGACTGATCACCCCGAAAGTGGCACTGACCGCTGCGGAGTATCTGGCATTTGAAAAAGGAATGCACATTCTTGTTATCCTGACAGATATCACCTCCTTTGCGGAGGCCATGCGTGAAGTTTCTTCCTCAAAAGGCGAGATTCCTTCCAGAAAGGGTTATCCCGGATACCTGTACAGTGAGCTGGCAACCCTGTATGAACGCGCCGGCATTGTAAGAGGCGGAACTGGCTCTGTTACACAGATACCGATCCTGACCATGCCCAATGATGATATCACACACCCCATTCCTGACCTTACCGGCTACATCACAGAAGGACAGATCGTTCTTGAGCGGCAGCTCCACGGACAGGCCATCTATCCCCCTATCAATGTACTGCCCTCCCTGTCAAGGCTTATGAAGGACGGTATCGGTGAAGGCTACACAAGAGGCGACCATCAGGACGTCGCCAATCAGCTCTTCTCCTGCTATGCCAAGGTGGGAGACGCAAGGGCGCTGGCTTCTGTTATCGGTGAGGATGAGCTTTCACCTCTGGATAAGAAATACCTGAAATTCGGTGATGCCTTTGAACACAATTTTGTAGGCCAAAGACCAGATGAGAACCGCAGCATTGAGGAAACCCTTGACCTGGGCTGGAAACTGCTGGGCATGATTCCGAGAGACGAACTGGACCGTATCGACACCAAGATTCTGGATCAGTATTATCATCCTTCGGAAGAGGAATCATAAACAAGGAAATCACCAAAAACAAGAGCATCGACCGAACATGGATTGAAAACACAGAAAGGGTGATGTTATGGATCCAAATACCTTTCCAACCAAAGGTAATCTCATATTAGCCAAGAATTCCCTGGCGCTGTCCAGGCAGGGCTTTGACCTGATGGACAAGAAGAGGAATATTCTCATCCGTGAGCTGATGGATTTGATCGACCAGGCCAAGGATATCCAGGACCAGATCGATATCACCTTCCGCACCGCCTATGCAGCACTCCAGAAGGCCAACATGGAAATCGGCATCAGCAATGTGCAGGAGATATCCCGCACCGTGCCTGTGGAGGATTCCATCCGCATCAAGACCAGAAGTGTCATGGGAACAGAAATCCCCCTGGTACAGTCTGATCCGGCCTCGGGGGCGCCCACATATGCCTACTACGGCACTAAAGCCTCCCTGGATGAAGCGAAAGCGGCCTTTGAGAAGGTAAAGCAGCTCACCATCCGCCTGTCCATGGTGGAAAATTCCGCCTACAGGCTGGCTATCAATATTAAGAAAACACAGAAGCGCGCCAACGCGCTGAAAAATATCACAATCCCCAAATTTGAGGATCTGACAAAATCTATTTCCAATGCATTGGAGGAAAAAGAGAGAGAAGAATTTACCCGTCTGAAGGTGATCAAGAGGATGCAGCAGAAAGGGTAAATAAGAAAAGCGGCCGGAAGTGCGGAAAATGCACGCCGGCCGCCCCTATTTTAATCATATAGAAATCATCCTTTTACGATTGAAAACTCCTTTTTATAAAATCCAATACCATATTTTATAATGCTCCTGCAATCTCTGTCTCTTAACTCTGCTTCATAATCACATTCATTTATCTGCTGAAGGGCACTCTCTGCTAACTGATGCAGCTTTTCTTCCACCTCTTTTGCCCTGTTCTCAGTCAATACCTTAAATTCCAGGATAATCCCCGGAAAACGAGCACTTTTAGGTTCCATCATAATATCGTACCGACCTTTTCCAGATTCCCTGTTGGAACGCACATAATGAGTATCATAAAACATACTTGTCAGGGCCAGCATCCATCCATGGTAAAAGCTTTCATGTATGTCATAAAAGCTGACTGAACATTTTATTATCTTATGGAGCAGTTCGTCGAGCTGTCCCAAGTCCCCTGTAAACAGTGCTCTCCGCAGTTGGGCAGAGTATCGTATTATCCCCTCATTCTGCACATCGAATACTGACAGTATCTCCTCTTTATAAACACAAGCTATTTCCTCATTTGGAATACACAGAACATAATCCTCACCATATTCCAATTCCTCCAATGCATTGACTTTCAAATATCCTGTCATGACCAGAAAACTGAAGATATTATCCGGATTATCATAAACTGTCGGATATACTACCTGTGTGTTAAGTGAAGTCATGAGGTATCCGCCATCCATAACCTTTTTTAAGGCATCTTCGGTCTCAGGAGAACTTCTTTCAATGATCCTGTGCACAAAATCATTACTGCTTGTGGACAGCCAGTAAGGCGCCGGTTTATTTCCGGCACGGATATATTTTACCACCGACCATGGGTTATAGATATCTATTCCGCCAAAATTATAGCCATTATACCATGTTCGTAACTCCCCGCTTTTCTCTTTGCAGTCGTAATACGCAGCAATCTCATCCACTTCTTCCTGTGTAAAACCAAAATATTCCCTGTAAGTCTTATCCAGTACGGTATACACATCCAGGTTATTCAGACCACTGAAAATACTCTCCTGTGCAATATGAAGAATCCCTGTTAACACAGCGAATTTTAGGTTTTGATTATCTTTAAGGCCTCCTGAAAGCCAATTTCTCATAAAATTTATAACTTTATCGTAATAATCCAGCATATGCCCCTGCTGTATAGGGACATCATATTCATCAATAAGAAGAATTGCCGGTGTTTTATAATGAGCTTTTAAATATCCGGTCAGTCGATTTAAGGAATCCTGCCAGTCGGCATCTGAAGCATCCATATTCAGTATACGTCCCAGATACTGCCGGTCAAACTTCGTCAGACATTCACTCTGCAGCAAATATGCATGGCGATTATACTCCAACTGGATCATATTCTTCAATTTTTCGTAAGTTTCACCCCAACTGTCACATTTTATATCCTTTAGCGTTAAAAATACTACCGGATATTTTCCCTGCTCACACCTGTATTTTTCCGTATCCTCACAATGCCATATTTTAAGTCCCTGGAACAGACTTGCCGTCTCTTCCTCAGATTTTTCAAAAAATAATTTTATCATATTCATATTCAGGGTTTTTCCGAATCGTCTCGGTCTTGTCAAAAGCGTTACTTCTGCTCCTGAATTTATGATCTCTTTTATGAGCAGTGACTTATCTACAAAATAATACTGTTCTTCTATAATTTTCCTGAAATCACTGATTCCCACCGGGAGAATCTTCCTGCTTTTATCCATATAGACCTCCTGCAGCAGTCTTTACAATTTGCAGTTCCATAAAAAGATTATAGCACATATTTTCTGTAATTATAGCATTTATGCTTCATTTAACATTTTACATTTCAAAATATTTCTTATTTAACTTTACTTACATTTAACAAAATCAAGATTTTGTATTTTACTTTCCCCCTATATACTGAAATTCGTAACAAGGACAAATCATTAGACAATTCGAGGAAAAAGGAGATCAAAACTATGAAAAGATTAGCAGCAGTTATACTCGCCGGTGTAATGGTATTCGGACTTGCAGCATGCGGCGGAAATGAAGATGCAGGAAACAGCACAGAGGCCGCATCCGGTACAGAATCTGATAAAGGAACTGCCGACAGCGGCTCAAAAGATACATCAGGTGACTGGGACAGCACCAATGACATCACAGTGGTATCCAGGGAAGACGGTTCCGGCACACGCGGTGCTTTTGTTGAACTGTTCGGCATTGAAGAGGAAGTAAACGGTGAAAAGATGGATATGACAACTGAGGAGGCAAACATCACAAACAGCACCTCTGTCATGATGTCCAGTGTAGCACAGGATGAGTACAGCATCGGCTACATTTCCCTCGGCTCTTTAAATAATACAGTGAAAGCTTTAAAAATTGACGGTACAGAAGCCACAGCGGAAAACATTAAAGCAGGCACCTACAAAATTTCCAGACCTTTCAATATTGCGGCAAAAGAAGGTCTCAGTGAAGCCGGACAGGACTTCATCAACTTCATTCTGAGTAAAGAAGGCCAGGCTGTAGTGGCTGACAACAACTACATCCCCCTGGACAGCGCAGAAGCCTACGCATCAAACGGCGCATCCGGCAAGGTTGTCATTGCAGGTTCTTCCTCTGTATCTCCCGTCATGGAGAAGCTGAAAGAAGCTTACGCGGAGATGAACAGCAATGTGGAGATTGAGATTCAGACAAGTGATTCCACCACCGGCATGCAGAATGCCATTGATGGTGTGTGTGATATCGGAATGGCTTCCAGAGAACTGAAAGATTCTGAACTGGACGCTGGCCTGACCCCTACAGTCATTGCCCTGGACGGTATTGCTGTTATTGTGAACAATAGCAACCCCACCGATGAAATGACCTCTGACCAGGTAAAATCCATCTTCACCGGAGATGCTCTGGCCTGGGATGAAGCCCTTTGATCCCACACTCCTATCCGAGGTTAGAAAGTATGAAAAAACACAACCCGTTTTGCAAACAAAATAAGCATAAGGAACAAGTAATGCAGGCAGTCTTTTTTATAGCTGCCTGCGCATCCATATTCGCAGTTGCCTTAATCTGTCTCTTCCTTTTTGTAAACGGCATACCTGCCATGAAGGAAATCGGCTTTTTCAGTTTCCTATTAGGAGAGCGCTGGAAACCGGGCAACAACATATTCGGTATCTTCCCTATGATCATGGGAAGTATCTATGTGACAGCCGGAGCTATTGTCATAGGCGTGCCCATAGGCATCCTGACCTCCATCTTCATGGCTGAATACTGCCCGAAAAAAATATACCCGTTTTTAAAATCAGCTACGGAACTGCTGGCCGGAATCCCATCTGTCGTGTATGGCTTCTTCGGTCTTGTGGTGCTTGTCCCTCTGATCCGCGGCATGTTCCGGGAAGGAAACGGAAACAGTATGCTGACCGCCTCTATTTTACTGGGAATCATGATACTGCCCACTATCATAGGTGTCAGTGAATCCGCACTGCGCTCTGTTCCGCGCACCTACTACGAAGGGGCGCTGGCCCTTGGTGCCACACATGAGAGGAGTATTTTTGCCATTGTGCTCCCTGCTGCCAAATCCGGTGTCATTGCCGGCGTGGTATTGGGGATTGGCCGTGCCATCGGTGAGACCATGGCGGTTGTCATGATCGCCGGCAATCAGCCCAGAATGCCCAGGGGTATCCTCCGGGGTGTCCGCACCATGACCGCCAATATTGTACTGGAAATGGGCTATGCAGCAGACCTGCACAGGGAAGCGCTGATCGCCACAGGTGTGGTCCTGTTTGTCTTCATTCTGCTGATCAACTTCTGTGTAGCCCTGCTCAATCGGAGGAACCGCCATGCATAATAATCATAACCTGCGGCAGAAACTGAGAGAGTACAAGCGCACCCCCGGCTCATTTATCCTTATGCTGCTGGTGATGCTCTGCGCTGCCGTTACCTTTGCCGTCCTGTTTTTCTTAATTGCCTATATTTTAATAAACGGGGTTCCCAATCTGAAACCGGAACTCTTTGCCTGGACATATACGTCGGAGAACGCGTCCATGATGCCCTCCATTATCAATACCTTGGTCATCACCTTTTTATCTCTGCTGATTGCTGTCCCCCTTGGTATCTTCTCTGCCATCTATCTGGTGGAATACGCCAAACGCGGGAACAAATTCGTGGAGATCATCCGCCTTACCACAGAGACCCTGTCCGGTATTCCTTCTATCGTATACGGACTGTTTGGCGCCCTCTTCTTTGTGACCACACTAAAATGGGGATATTCTCTGCTGGCCGGTGCCCTGACACTGTCTATCATGATCCTTCCCCTCATAATGCGGACCACAGAGGAGGCCCTGAAATCCGTTCCGGACTCCTTCCGTGAGGGAAGCTTTGGCCTGGGCGCCGGAAAACTGCGCACCGTCTTCCGCATCGTACTGCCCAGCGCCGTTCCCGGCATACTGGCCGGTGTTATCCTGTCTGTGGGCAGGATCGTAGGCGAGACAGCCGCTCTGATCTATACCGCGGGAGCTGTGGCTGAGGTACCATCAAGCGTAATGTCCTCAGGCTCCACACTGGCTGTCCATATGTACAATCTCTCCAGAGAGGGTCTGTATATGGACCAGGCCTACGCTGTCTCTGTTGTACTGCTTCTGCTGGTGCTGGCCATCAACTGGATCTCCGGCACTCTGGCCAAAAAACTGGCGAAAGGAATGTAATATGAACAATACGGAAAAGATATCCATCAGCAGCCTGGATTTGTATTATACAGACTTTAAGGCGCTGAAGAACATAAATTTAAAGATACCGGAAAATAAGATCACCGCCTTCATCGGCCCCTCCGGCTGCGGTAAATCCACACTTTTAAAATCCCTGAACCGCATGAATGACCTGGTTGAGGGCTGCCGTATCGAGGGCAGTATTTTACTGGATGGCGAGGATATTTACGGCAGAATGGATGTAAACCTGCTGCGGAAAAGGGTAGGCATGGTGTTCCAGAAGCCCAATCCCTTCCCCATGAGTATTTACGATAACATTGCATTCGGCCCCCGCACCCACGGTATCCATTCCAAGGCAAAGCTGGATGACATTGTGGAGAGATCCCTGCGGGATGCTGCCATCTGGGATGAGACAAAAGACCGCCTGAAGCAGAACGCTCTGGGCATGTCCGGTGGCCAGCAGCAGAGGCTCTGCATCGCAAGAGCGCTGGCTGTCCAGCCGGAAGTCCTCCTTATGGATGAACCCACATCCGCCCTTGACCCTATATCCACATCCAAGATTGAAGACCTGGCAGTGGAACTGAAAAAGGATTACACCATTGTCATGGTTACCCACAATATGCAGCAGGCAGCCCGTATTTCCGATAAAACTGCCTTTTTCCTGCTGGGCGAGATTGTGGAGTACGGTGAAACAGAACAAATATTCTCAATGCCAAAGGATAAACGCACAGAGGACTATATTACAGGGAGGTTTGGTTGATATGCGCACAAGATTTGACAAACAATTAGAACAGCTTCATGTAGAACTGATCAAAATGGGAAGCCTGTGTGAACAGGCCATCACTCTGGCCGCCCAGGCACTGGATCAGCCGGAGCGGGATGTTGTGAAAAAGGTAGCTGCCATGGAGGGTGAAATTGATGAGAAAGAGCGGGAGATTGAAAATATCTGTATGCGCCTTCTTTTACAGCAGCAGCCCGTAGCACGCGATCTGAGAATCATATCTGCTGCCCTTAAAATGATCTCCGACCTGGAGCGCATCGGTGACCAGGCAGCAGATATTGCAGACCTGGCTCCATATATTGTCAGCAGCAGCATCAGCAGTAAAGTACAGATTCATGACATGGCGGCAGCTACCATCCGCATGGTAACCTTAAGCGTAGATGCATTTGTTAAAAATGATCTGGAGCTGGCGGAATCTGTGGTCATCTCCGATGATATAGTGGATGACCTCTTCAACAAGGTAAAAGGCGAGCTGCTGGATCTGATTCGGAAAAATAACGTGGACCCAAGGGCCGCCCTGGATATTCTCATGGCCGCCAAGTATTTTGAACGGATTGGCGATCATGCCGTAAATGTGGCAGAATGGGTACAATATTCCATAACAGGTATCCATAAAAGCGATGAACATCATCTGGATACGGAAAAAGAATGAGGTGAATAAATTGATTTATCTTGTAGAGGACGACGAGAATATCCGGGAACTGGTCACTTACACCCTGAACAGCCAGGGCCTGGAAGCGGAAGGCTTTGCACGGCCCTCTGACTTCTGGGATGCCATGTCCGTGGCTGTCCCCTCCCTGGTGCTCCTGGATATCATGCTTCCGGAGGAGGACGGGCTGAGCATATTAAAAAAGCTCCGCACATCCAGAGACACGAAAAAGCTTCCCGTTATCATGCTGACCGCAAAGGGAAGTGAATATGACACGGTACTGGGACTCGACAACGGAGCCGACGACTATATTCCGAAACCTTTCCGGATGATGGAACTGATTTCCCGCATCCGTGCCCTGCTGCGCCGCAGCCAGGAACAGGAAAAGATTCCGGAATACCGCCTCGGCTCCCTCTACGTCTGCCCCTCGCGCCATATCGTGCGGGTGGACGGCACAGAGATCATCCTGACCCTGAAAGAATTTGAACTGCTCTGCCTCCTTCTGTCGGAACAGGAGACCGTATTTACCAGAGCCCAGCTTCTGGACCGCATCTGGGGATATGAATTTGACGGGGAGAGCCGAACCATTGATGTCCACGTCCGCACCCTGCGCCAAAAGCTGGGAAGCGCCGGTGACTGTATCAAAACCGTAAGGGGAGTGGGTTATAAAATTGGAGGAAAAACTGCATGACAAAACGAATCTTCCGCTCCATAATGCTTGTATCTGCTCTTGTGCTGGTCATCGGACTGGGCTTCATTATGGGCATTCTGTATCACTATTTCGGCAGCCAGATTGAAAAGGAACTGAAATCTGAAACTGCTTATCTGGCAATCTCTGTGGAAAACATGGGCATTACCGCCTTAGATGATCTTCCTGCGGAATCCGCCAGAATCACTCTCATCGCCGAGGACGGCAGTGTTCTCTTTGATAACAAGGCTGACGCCTCTAAAATGGAGAACCATTCCAACCGCCAGGAAGTGATCGCAGCAAAACTAAAGGGCGTCGGAAAGGCTACACGCCAGTCCGATACGCTTTCGGAAAAAACAATTTACTATGCCAAGCAGCTCTCAAACGGCCAGATTCTCCGTGTATCCAGCACCCAGTACACTGTAGCTGCCCTGATTGGAGAGCTGGTACAGCCCATGCTGTATGTGCTGCTCATGATGGTAGTGCTCTCCGCCCTTTTTGCTGCGCGCATTTCCAAGAAAATTGTCTCACCTATCAACAGCCTGGACCTGGATCAGCCGGAGCGCACAGAGGCCTACGACGAGATATCACCACTGCTCACAAAGATCAACAAACAACAGCGCACTATCCGCAGGCAGCTCTCAGATGCCAGAAGACAGCAGCAGGAGTTTTCCATCATCACGGAAAATATGAGTGAGGGGCTTTTAGTCATTGACGCCCAGACTGACCTTCTCTCCTACAACTCCAGCGCCCTGCATCTGCTGGATGCCACAGAGGCACAGGCACATGCCAGCGTTCTCTCTCTCAACAGAAGTGAATCCTTCCAGCAGACCGTGGATGCAGTCCTATCCGGAAAACACACCACCTCCGATCTGCAGATTGGTGAGAACTTCTGCCAGGTCATTGCCAACCCTGTGCTCCGAGATAAGGAAGTGACCGGCGCAGTGCTTTTGTTGGTTGACATAACTGAAAAAATTCAGCGGGAAAATCTGCGGAGGGAATTCACTGCCAATGTGTCACATGAGTTGAAGACACCGCTTACTTCTATATCTGGATTTGCAGAAATCATACAGGATGGGTTTGTGAAACCGGAGGACATCAATAAATTCGCCGGAAAGATTTTCGATGAGGCACAGAGGCTGATTGCCTTAGTCGGGGATGTGATCAAGATATCACAGCTTGATGAGGGGTGTCTTCCTTATCAAAAGGAGGAAACAGATCTGTATACTCTGGCAAAAGAGACATTGGAACGGCTGCGGGAGCCTGCAAAACGCAAACAGGTTTCGCTCTTCTTAGAGGGGGAACATGCTGTATTCAATACTACCAGGCCGATTTTGGAGGAAGTTCTCTATAATCTGTTCGATAATGCCATTAAATATAATCATCCGGACGGGAAGGTGACTGTCACTGTCTTGAATGGGAAGAATACAATCAGCGTATCTGTTGCGGACACGGGCATCGGAATCCCTTCCACGGACCAGGCCAGGGTGTTTGAACGGTTTTATAGGGTGGATAAGAGCCATTCCAAAGAGATTGGGGGCACTGGGCTTGGGTTGTCGATTGTGAAGCATGGGGCGGCTTATTTGGGGGCGCAGGTGGAATTGGAGAGTTGTGTGGGGGAAGGGAGTTTGTTTCGGCTGGTGTGGGGGAAGGAGTGTTGACTTTTTTGCTGTATTATTGCTTAAGCGGGGGATACCGATTTGTGAAATCTGTTGTGGCTTATGCGGACGATACTGACTTGTGGGACCTGCTTTGGCTTATGCGGACGATACTGACTTGTGGGACCTGCTTTGGCTTATGCGGACGATACTGACTTGTGGGACCTGCTTTGGCTTATGCGGACGATACTGACTTGTGGGACCTGCTTTGGCTTATGCGGACGATACTGACTTGCGGAACCCCAGACGGAATAGTCGGGACGTGAAGAGTTTCTAAATGAAAAACGGCCTCCGGGTACGTGAACCGGATAGAACCGCGCACTAATCTGATGATTAGTCCGCTCAACTATCCTTGAAATTTGATTCGGAAATCAAATTTCATCACGCACCCGGAGGCCGTTTTTCATTAAGAAACTCTATTCACGTTCCTCCAATATTCCGTCTGGGGTTCCGCAAGTCAGTATCTGTTGGTTTAAGGCGGTTGAAATGTATATTATAAAATTGTTGGTTGTTGTATATGCTGTTTTTGTAAAACGACTAAAATACTGAAAACTAAGATTTTCAATTCTATTCTTATAATGGATTCATATGCAGCATTTGTATTGCTGTTGTATAACTACAATTTTATTGTGGCTTACTAATTTTTAGATACATTTTGGCTACAGGTTAGGCTTTAGTTTTAGTTTGGTTTAGTTAATGGTGTCTGTTATTTTATAGATGATGAGCAGGAGCAGGATGGCAATGAGGACAATGGATATGTGGACGGAAAGAATGACTGTTTTCAGGAAGAAATCAGCACAGATGCAGGCCAGTATAATGGCTGCGAAAAGTACGGGAATTCTTTTGTTGTTTTGGGAACTGATGTTGAAGGAATTTCTGGTGATGGCGTTATACAGAAGGAGGACGGAGCATAAAAGTATGACCATACTTATGATAGCACCTGTAGTTACGGGGATATAAGGCCAGGTGGGGGTGTCTCCAAACATGTCTGACAGACCGAAAAGAAGGCGGACTGCAAGCAGGACTGCTAAGGCGACGCATAACGTTCCTAAAAAGGAGACAGCTTTTTCCGCACGGGTGAGATGTGGAACCTCTCTCAGAACATTGTCGCAGAATATCTTGTAATCACTGCCTATTATGTCCTCCATGGTATCCCCCCTCTGCTCTCCGTCCAGGATCATCTGTGTAATATCACGCCTGACCAGTTCCTGTTGGTATCCGCTGATATCCGCACCTCGGATATAGACTACCATATCAGTCAGAATTTTATTATCTGCTGCTTTCAGATGAAAAGATAAGTCATTATTTTCCTTCATTAACTGCTTTGTTTGTTTATTCATTTATTAAATCCCCTTTCACATCATCCAACAATCTGGAAACTGCACCGGATAATTCCATATAACTCTCCAGAAATCTTTTGAATTCCTTTTTTCCCTCCTGCGTTATAGAATAATACTTCCTTCTGGGCCCTACCTCAGACTCCCGAAATGTAGCCTGTATAAACTGATTCTTCTCCAATCTCAGCAACAGCGGATAAATCGTCCCCTCAGCCACTTTCCCAAATCCATACTCCCCCAACTGCTCCGAAATCTCATACCCATAAGCCTCCCCCTTCCCAATAATAGCCAACACACACCCCTCTAAAGTCCCCTTCAACATCTGTGAAGAAATCACCGCTTTACCTCCTATCTTGCATTGCAATATAGTTAGCTACATTGTAATGCAAGATAGTTGTTTTGTCAATCGCATTCTTCTATCTAAACAATATCTATAATGCAGTTGTTACTGTAGACACTCAGTAGTAATTTGTTATGTTGGATACTCGTCAATCCAGGTATATAAGAAATTTCCGTGCATCTTCTCTTTTTTGTAGACAACTACAAAGGATAACCAATATTTTTCCTGCCAAATAGATAATCATAAAGACAGTTTGACATTTTCATTTAATCTAAATACGCCTGACTTCCCTTCTTCTCACTTTACATCTCAGCTTTCGTCCGTAATCTGACAGCACCCAGCTTCGCTTTCTTCTTATTTTACATATAATCCAAAGCACTTCCTCGGCTTTCGTCCGTAATCTGACAGCACCCAGCTTCGCTTTCTTCTTATTTTACATATAATCCAAAGCACTTCCTCGGCTTTCGTCCGTAATCTGACAGCACCCAGCTTCGCTTTCTTCTTATTTTACATATAATTTAGAAGAAGTCTTCTTTTATATATAACCTCCCATATCTTTTTGTTTTTACTATTTAAAATCAGCAGGCTGACTTCCTTGCTCTTATTCGCGGCCCCTGTCTCCCCTGACTTTTTCCCCACACGGATACCTCCTGCGCACCGTCCGTGAGCCACCCGCAACTCCCCTCTCCATAACTCTCCCACACCCGTCACCTCACAGTTTTATGGAAACCAGCAATTTTCAGAAAATGTCATCAGTTTTTCCCGGATATTAGCATATTTTGTCACACCTCGTCAAATAATAGATTTCAAAAATGTCAATCCCTTTTCCCCACTTTTCCCCAAAATTCTTCTTTTTATCACAAGTGTACAAAACCTTTGTTCTTTCTTTTATTATGTAAATCATATTAATCCACACACATTTTTGTGGAGAATGTGGATAACTTTGAGGATAACTTCATTTTTACAGGGTTTTGTGGATTTTTGTGTGTGGATAACTTTGAGGATGGAATGTGGTAAATGTTGGTTTTTTCGACAAGCATTGTGCATATTCTACAATTGAGAATATTCTGAAAATTATGTCTTAAAAATCCTACTATTTTCTTCAATTTTCCCTCTTCGACGGCATCCCCATGTCCCAGATTTCGTTATGTAACCCGACAGTAAAATTACGTAAACCAGTGTAAACCATATTTCTATTTTCCTTACATGAATTCCCCCTCTAAACACTAACTTAACCTATACCTGAATCTATTCCTGAAAGCTATACCTGAACCTATACTTGAACTTATTCCTGAACCTGCTCCTGAATCTACTCCTGAATTCATTCCTGAATCTATATCCCCATCATCCCTACACCTCAATCCCCCATAACATATCCCCTATATAAAAACTGCACCGGACACTCCCTATCAGGGATTTATCCGGTGCAGCACCTAATCAGATCATTATAAAACTCTTCTTCCGCCTGACTGACGAACCTTCAGAATCTGGCAGGAACCTTTTCCGAAGACCCTGTCCATTCTGGCCTTATACTCATCCACAAAACTGTTTTCCACAAAAATTTCAATGGTACCGGCGAATCCTCCGCCGTGTACCCGTGATACTCCATGCTTTCTCAGAATCTTATCACTGACAGCGAGCGCAATAGACATCGCCTGCTTCTGCACATTGGTGCTGTTGTAGATATTCTGGAGATACTTAAAGGAAGAGTTGCCGGAATCCTTTACCAATTCCAGAAATTCTTTGAAATCCCCATCTCGCAGAGCCTTTACCTCTCCCTCAACTCTTCTCTCCTCCTCAAAGAAATGAAGCGCACGCAGGATAGGACGGTCTCCCAGCACACTTCTCAGACCAGAGATCTGTTTGTAAAAGTCATCCTCCTCAACCTCGCGCAGATACGACTTTCCAAAGAATTTTGCCACTTTTTTCATCTCTTCCGGGATAGATGCATAGTCATCCCCCATATCCGCGTGGGAAGCTTTTGTATCCACAATACACATGCTGTACTGGTAAGATTCAAAATCTGAGGGGACCTTTTCCACAACCGGACTGCCCGGCTCTTTAAAATCAATATGGATCATACCGCCTACGGAACATGCCATCTGATCCATCAGGCCGCATGGTTTTCCAAAATAAACATTTTCCGCATACTGTCCTGTCTGCGCGATCACAACCGAATCAATACTGCCTTCATTAAAGAGGCCGGATATGATAGTTCCAAGGATAACCTCAAACGCTGCAGAGGATGACAGGCCCGCACCGATCAGAACATCACTGACAATATAAGCATTGTACCCCTGTACTTCATACCCTCTTGCCTTTAACTCGGCTGCAACACCACGTACCAGGGCAGCCGTTGTGCCCTCCTCATCGTAACGCTCTTCCAGATCATTGACATCCACATCCACCATCTCATATCCGTCTGAGAGCACATGGATCATGCCATCCTCTGATCTGCCCACAACAGCCAGCGCGTCCTGGTTAATGGATGTGGCCAAAACCATGCCGTTCTGATGGTCTGTATGGTTGCCTCCGACTTCACATCTGCCGGGAGCGCTGTAGATTTCCACATCACTCTCGCCAAAAATTTTCTCAAATTCTTCAATTGCCTTTTTATAACGTTTTCTCTGGTAATCCAGAACGCTTTCATCCACATAGATCTCTTTCAGAATCTCATCGTATTTTCCCTGGAGTATTTCATCTGCCAGAACCTTCATGTTTTTCATTTGTAATTCCTCCTTTATCATACTGCTGTACGGTCTGTGCAGTAAATGCCCGGACCTGACTGAATGTTTCTTATATTTTTTTCATAATTTCTGTTCCATCAGGTATTTCTGGGCAGAATCCACCGCGTTGGCTCCATCTGCCGCTGCTGTCACAATCTGGCGCAGTTGTTTTGTCCGTATGTCACCGGCTGCAAAGATACCCGGAACGCTGGATGCACAGTCTTCTCCCGCCTCTATATAGCCGGCTTCGTTTAATTTTACAAGACTGCCGTATTCCTCTGTGTTAGGCAGGATACCCACTGCGATAAATACACCGTCAACGGCAAGCTCCTTCGTCTCCCCTGTCTTTACATTTTCTACCGCGAGACTCTGCACCTGGTCTGTGCCCCTGATTTCCCTCGGAATAGTATCCCACACAATCTCCACGTTTTCAATAGCCTTTACGCTTTCCTGCAAAATACCTGCTGCCCGAAGTTCATCTCTGCGGTGGATCAGATACACTTTTTTACAAATCCTGGACAGGAAAATGGCATCCTCCACCGCCACATCGCCGCCGCCGATCACAGCCGTGACCCCGTCCTTGAAAAATGCGCCGTCACAGGTAGCACAGTAGGAAACACCCATTCCGGAAAATTCCTCCTCACCGGGGATTCCCAGTGTCCTGTGCCGGGCACCTGCCGCAATAACAAGGGTTCTTGTAAGGTACTGGTTTTTATTTGTGATTATTTTCTTCAGTTCACCCGCTGTCTGTACCTCTTTCACATTCTCCCTGACAAATACCGCACCCAGTTTATCCGCATGGCCTCGGAAAGCTTCCGCCATATCATAGCCGCTCATCCCCGGAAGTCCCGGATAATTGTCCACCTCGTAGGTCTTCACCATCTGCCCCCCGCTGGAGAAATCTTTCTCAATGACCAGCATATCAAGCTGTGCCCGTTTGGCATAAATCGCTGCACAAAGCCCTGCCGGGCCTGAACCGATGATGATGATGTCGTATATTTTCTGCTCCATTTTGTTTTACCTCTGTTCTTTATTCTTCGCCTGCGTCACTGGGAAAATCGTCATCCCCGTACATCGCCGCGGCATCCACGCTGTCCGGCTCTTCCTTTGGCGTACCGATGGCCGCCGCAGAAAGTGTGTCCGGGCTGTTGGACAATTCTATTTCTCTGACCAGCTTCAGGTCCTTATCCACAAAGATCCTGGTGTAATTCTGTTTTGCCTCATCTGCGTAGATAAAATAGGAAACACCATTGTCCAGCTCCTCCGTCTCATATACATTATCACCAAGCAGAGCTTTCATAGTCTCTTCACTCATACCCAAGGTGATTCCCCTGTAAATCTCCACAGATACTTTGGTGACATCAAAGTCGCCGTGCACGCTGATAACAAAACTGTTTTCCAGAGGGACTGCCAGATCAGCGTAATTGTTCACCACTGCATACAGGGTCTGTCCGTCACGCTCCAGCGTCACATAACCATGGCGGCCGCTCTTAACAATGCTGTCTGAACCATCCTCCAAAATCTCCCACCCGTTCTTCGTAAATTCTGAGACCGGAGCCGGAAGCTTATAGAAATTTCCCCCATACCGCACCACAAACTCCATGATGTCCTCCGGAAATGCTCCCGGTGCCTGATAGCTCAGCACCTCCGCCGGGGTCTCTTTACTTACCTCTTCATTACTGTCCTCAGGCTCTCTGTAATTTTTCAGCACTGCCTTATACAGTATCTCATCCTGTACGTCAAATACAAGATCAGCCTGCTTGTAAATTCCATATTCATAAGTCAGGTAGATATTATCCTTTTCTTCATACTGGTCCGTCGGCATGCCGTATGCCTCTGTGACTTCATCCAAAGTGGAGGTTCCCATCCTGATTTTTCCCGGAAGCTGGTAGACACGGCTGTCATCCTCCCCGCTCTCAAGCTGTACACCGCCTACATAGCATTCACCAAGCAGTTTCTTCTCCCCGTCCAGGTTGACAATATCCACTGTAAGGGAACCGCCCTCACTGTCCAGCGTCTCACCTTCCAGGAAAGATTCCGGATCAAGGGCTTTTTTGCCGTTGTCCTTCTCATAGGTCCAGCCTGCATTCTTCCACTCCTGCAGCTTTGCCGGAAGTGCGTAGACCGTCTCATTGATGGAAAACTGAAAATCTGAGAGTTTATCTGAAAGCTCCACGCTGTATTCTTTTTGTTCTTCTTTTGTCTCCTCATCTGCTTGTTCTTCATCCGGCAGTGTCATCACGTCCTCATCTTCAGGCGCGGGTTCCTGCCCGTTCTGTGTACAGCCCGCCGTCAGAAACGCTGCCAGCAGGCATACCATACATAACTTCTTCTTCAAACCAGTCACCTCCTTTACATCCACTACCAAAAGTTTATCACATCCCCGTGCCCTTTTACAATGAAAATACGCATACATGCCTGATTTTTTCATAAACTGTTAAAGAGTTCTCAAGTATCATCCAAGGAGCATCTTTTGAAAAAATTCTTATCTTCCAAGAAGAGATTTCTGGTCCCCGGTTTTATTGTCCTGGCTGTCTTCCTCTTCCTTATTATTTATACCCAAAAAGACCGCTTTCTTACAGAAGATGCCCGTTTTGAAAAATTTACACATCAGCTTTTTACCGAGGAGGTGAAATCCAACACCTTAAACCTCCATTATACTCTGGCCTATCCTGAAAAATACGGGATAAAGAATTATCCCATCAAGCTGGGTTCCATGGACCCGGATAAACTAAAGGACAGCTATGATTCCGTGGAGGAGTACAAGAAAAACCTGGAAAAGTTCACCTACAAAGAGCTGTCCAAAGACAACCGTATCACCTACGACATCCTGAAGCTTGACTTTACCACACAGCTTTCCATAAAAGATAATTATATGCTGCAGGAACCGCTGAGCCCCAATCTGGGCATCCAGTCCCAGCTTCCTGTACTTTTGGCGGAATATACTTTCCGCACCTCTGATGATATCAAGGATTACTTTACACTTCTCTCCTCCATGACCGGATATTTTGACGAGATCCTGGAATTTGAAAAGAAAAAGGCAGAAGAAGGCCTGTTTATGAGTGATACCAGCGTGGACCGCATCATTGCCCAGTGCAATGCGTTCACAGAAGACCTGTCCGCCAATTATCTTTCCACCATGTTTAAGGATAAGATGAAGGGATTTGTCTCCCGGAAAGCCATGACTCAGAAGCAGGCTGACTCTTACATAAAAATGCATGAAAAAATCATGGCCAAACGTGTCTTCCCTGCCTATCAGTCCCTGGCCAAAGGTCTGGCTGACTTAAAGGGAAACGGAACAAATTCCGGAGGGTTGTCCAATCTCCCTGGAGGGACATCATACTACCGATATCTGATCCGCAGTGAAACCGGGGATTACAGGACCATCAAGGAAATCGAAGAACGGCTCTACACACAACTCCTGACCGATTATAAAAAAATGCAGAGCCTGATCGTATCCAATCCCAAATTGCTGGCAGATGCCTCCTCCCTGCCGGAAACCTGCAGCAGTACGCCGGCACAGATGCTTGATTACCTGAACAAAGCCATCTGCGAAGATTTCCCCGACAGCGGAAAGCCTGCCTACAAGGTAAAATATGTGCATGAATCCATGGAAAACTTTTCCAGCCCTGCCTTTTACCTCACACCACCGGCCGATACCCTGAGTCCCAATATCATCTATATCAACAAGAGCAGTCAGGTAAGCGAGGCGGAACTCTTCACTACACTGGCGCACGAGGGATTTCCGGGTCATTTGTACCAGACATTGTATTTCGGAAAAACAGAACCGGATGATATACGGCATCTCCTGAGTTTCGGCGGTTATGTGGAGGGCTGGGCCACTTACGTGGAATCCCTGTCCTATGGGTACGGCGCAGAATATCTGAAACTGGATGATTCCCTGATGGAACTTCTGTGGCTGAACCGCTCCGTGAGCCTTTGCCTCTATTCTCTGCTGGACATTGGCATCCATGACCATGGCTGGGACCTGGGGACAGTGACAAAGACACTGAACTCTTTCGGAATCGCCTCACAGGATACCTGCAGGGAAATCTTCCAGTATATAGTGGAAAATCCGGGGAATTATCTGAAATACTATCTGGGATATCTGAACTTTATGGATTTGAAAAAAGAAGCGCAGACGGCTGCCGGGAAGTCCTTCCAGTTAAAGGAATTTCACCGATACATTCTGGAACTGGGACCTGCACAGTTTCCTGTTTTGAAAAAATATCTGCTCATGGAATATAAACAGTAAAAAGAGATGCCGTAAAAACAGTCTGCAGAGATGCAGTCTGTTCTTACGGCATTTTTGAAATTTCTATTCTTTCTTATCCCTGTAGGAATCAAAGAATTTTCTCAGATTCAGCAATGACTTCACCAGTATTTTCTGCTGCTCTTCATCCAGGTCCTTCATCAGAGCCTGAATCATTCCGTCATGGAATTTCATATGGTGGGTATTGGCCTTTTCTCCCTTTTTTGTCAGGGATATGAGCACCACCCGACGGTCCTCCTCACTTCTGACTCGGTTCACATATCCTTTTTTCACCAGGCTGTTTATGGCAATCGTCAGGGTTCCCACGGTCACGGACAGGGTCTTTGCCACGGATGACATGTTTCGGGCGCTGTTCACTCCGATTGCTTCTAAAATGTGCATGTCGTTTACGGAAATATCTTTGAATTCAGAAGTAATAAGGGCCTTCTCTTCTATATCCATAATTTCCTGGAAAAGATTGACCAGGACGTCATGAAAGACTTCATAAGGTTCCACTTTATCACTCCTTTGTTATGTTTGATTCTATTATATATGATTTATATATATAAAACAATCAAAACTTTTGATAATCAAAGGAAATCACGTATGGAACATACCCCCTATCTATTTAATGCTCAAAACATTCCTGCACCCTGCAAAAGATTCCGGCGGTTCCCGGTCGGTCAGGACCTCCGCAGATTCAAAGGGTGCAAATGTGACAGAGCTGATATTCCCGAACTTTGCCGCATCCGCCAGGATATAGCGTTTTCCGGACTGTTCCAGGGCAGTTTTCTTCACCAGGGCCTCATTGCAGTCCGGTGTGGTGTAGCCTGCTTTTCTGCTGACTCCGTTTGTGCCGAAGAAACCTTTTGTAAAGTGAAAGTTCTGGAGGCTTAAGATTGCCTGATTTCCCACTACCGCCTCTGTGGTGCCCTTCAGTTCCCCGCCGATCAAAAGGACACGGAAATCCAGGGCTGCCAGGCGCTGTGCGTGGGATACCGCGTTTGTCACAAAGGTTACGGATCTCTCTGTGACATAGTCGATCATGTATCCTGTGGTCGTCCCTGCGTCCAGATAGATAAAATCATCCGGTACCAGCAGAGAGGCGGCATAGCGGGCTATGGCCTGCTTTTCTTCCTTGTTCACACCGACTTTCTGGGCCACGGAAGGCTCCGCAGCCGTAAACGCAGCATCCACCGCCACGGCACCGCCGAACACCTTTACCAGCTTTCCTGCCCGGTCGAGGGCTGTCAGGTCACGGCGAATGGTGGATTCTGATGTATTCAGCATTTCCTTTATCTCCGTGACCGTTATACTTTTCTTTTCATCCAGAAGCTTCAGTATCTCTTCAAAACGTTTCTCAGTCAGCATTTTTCTTCCTCTTGTATTCTTCTACATCTGTCTCCAGAACGATTTTGCGGATGGGGAGAATCCGTCCGGGCGAAACAGAGAGTTCATCCACTCCCATGGCCAGAAACTCCCTGGTCAGAGTCAGGTCCGCACCCAGCTCTCCGCAGATTCCTGCCCAGATACCTGCCCTGTGGGCATTTTCCACAGTCATCCGAATCATGGCCAGGACTGCAGGATGGTGGGGATCATAGAACGCATCCAGTTGTGGATTCTGACGGTCCACAGCCAGGGTATACTGGGTCAGGTCATTGGTGCCGATGCTGAAAAAGTCCACCTCTTCTGCCAGGTCCGCGCTTACCATGACCGCTGCGGGCGTTTCTATCATGATACCCTGTTCCGGTATCCGGTAATCCATATTCTGCTCCTCCAGCTCTACTTTCACTTCCTCCACGATCTCCTTTATCCTCCTAATCTCCCAAAGGCTTGTTATCATGGGATACATGACCGCCAGATTCCCGTAGACAGCAGCCCGGAACAGAGCCCGGAGCTGTGTCTTGAACACCTGGGGGCGAGTGAGGCAGATGCGGATGGCCCGGTATCCCAGAGCCGGATTATCCTCATCATCCATATGAAAATAACCGCATTTTTTGTCGGCGCCGATATCCAGGGTGCGGATGATCACGCGCTTTCCGGCCATGGTCTCAGCCACCGTTTTATAAATCTTAAACTGTTCCTCCTCGGTGGGGTAATCCTCCTTCTCCAGATAGATGAATTCACTTCTGAAAAGGCCGATTCCGCCGGCATCATTCTGTACAACAGTAGCCAGATCTTTTATATTTCCAATATTAGCATATAGCATGACTTTTTTACCGTCAAGCGTTATATTTTCTTTTCCTTTTAACTGCTGGAGAAGTTCTTTTTTCTCCTCTTCCTCCTGCCGGCGTTTCTGCATTTCAGTAAGGATTTCCGGGTCAGGGTCCACATAGACTGTGCCGTCCGCGCCGTCCACTACAGCAAGCTTTCCGTCCACACGGTCATCCAGAGGGATGTCGGTTCCGATAAGAGCAGGGATCCCCATGGTACGGGCCAGAATGGCAGTATGGGAATTTACGGAACCGTGGACGGTGACAAAGGAGAGGACCTTATCTTTATCAAGCTGCACTGTCTCGGAGGGCGCCAGATCATCCGCCAGGATGATCACCGGTTCCTCTGTGTTCACCGTACTTTTCGACCCGCCTCCCAGAACTGCCAGGATACGCTCGGAAATGTCTTTTACATCAGCAGCCCGCTCTCTCATATATTCATCCTCCATGGAGGCAAACATCTGGGAAAAGTTGTCGCTGGTCGCTGCGACGGCGTACTCTGCATTGACCTTCTGTGTCCTGATAATATTTTCGACAGATTCATTATAGTCATCATCCTCAAGCATCATCTGATGGATCTCAAATATAGCGGCATTCGCCTCCCCCACTTCCTTTACTGCCTTATCATACAGGCCTTTCAGCTGACTGACTGCCTCCTCCTTTGCCCGGGTGTAGCGCTGCATCTCATCGTCGGTATCCTCTGTCTTTACGCGTTTGACCTGCTGTTCCCCTTTCCGGTATACACATATCTTTCCAATTGCAATACCGCCAAATACACTTTTTCCTCTATATTCCTTCATCCCTGTACTCCTTTCTGACATGTTCCTGCCTGAAAAATGCTGCTGTTCACTCCGTGCATGGCGGGACAGCCGCGTGTGATCAGTAACCTGAAAAAAGCTGCTGCAGCTTTCCTCTGCAGCAGCTTCTTGCCTACCCAAATGTATTTTAAACTATTTCTTACTCATTTTGCTTTGATTACAGATTTTCCTGCATAAATGTGCTCACTGCCTCATATGCGGCATCCTCGTCTTCGCCGTCGAATGTCAGGGTCACTTCCTGTCCTTTTTTCACGCCAAGGCCCATGATACCGAAAATCCGCTTGCAGTCTCCTTCTTTTCCATCCTTTGCAAGTTTGATGCTGCTGGCAAATCCTTTTGCAACTTTAACCAGCTCTCCTGCGGGACGTGCATGGATGCCTTCCGGGTCTGTGATGGTGTACTTAAATTCTTTCATGATCTTTCTCTCCTTTTATGATTATTTATTCATTTACTTTCTTCTTAAAAACGCCCAGCAGCCCGGCAGAAACAATAGTTCCGGCCACAAGCGCCACCAGATACATTACCGCATTTCCAACCACAGGGAAAACAAAGATTCCGCCGTGGGGAGCCATCAGTGTACAGTTAAAGAGCATACTCAGCGCCCCGGCAGCACCGGAGCCGATCATACATGCGGGAATCACATGGAGGGGATCGGAAGCCGCAAAGGGAATGGCTCCCTCTGTGATAAATGCCAGACCCATGATAAAGTTGGTGGGGCCTGCCTCCCTCTGTTCTCTCGTAAATTTATTCTTAAACAGCAGTGTTGCAAGAGCGATGGCACAGGGAGGTGTCATACCGCCGATCATAACCGCTGCCATAATATCATAATTTCCCGCCGCGATGGACGCTGTTCCGAATACATAGGCTGCCTTGTTGAAAGGACCGCCCATATCAATGGCCATCATGGCGCCCAAAATCAATCCTAAAATAATCTTACTGGAACCGCTCATACTTGTCAATCCATTGTTCAGGGCTGTGTTGATACCGCCCATGATGGGTTCCACCACAAATGTCATGAGCAGCCCCATAACCAGAATCCCCACAACCGGATAGATCAGGACCGGGGCAATCTTCTCGATGGCCTGTGGAAGCTTATCACACACCCTGCGAAGGAGACGGATAAGATAACCGGCCGCGAATCCCGCTGCCAGAGCGCCCAGAAAACCGGATTGTCCCTGGGATGCGATCATGCCGCCTACAAAGCCAACCGCAAGGGCAGGCCTGTCACCGACAGCCATGGCGATGAATCCCGCCAGAACCGGAAGCATGAAGGCAAATGCTGTACCGCCGATGCTTTTAAACAGAGCTGCAACCGGTGTGATGGTACCGAAATCCGCCCTCTGGTCCATGGGCAGGGAATTCATATCCACACTGAAACCGTCGATCAAAAACGCAATGGCGATCAGGATACCGCCGCCCACCACAAAGGGAAGCATGTGGGATACGCCGTTCATAAGCTGTGTATAAATCTGATGTCCCACACTTCCGCCGCTCTTTGTCTGGGAGCTCTTCTGCACAGCACCGGATGCGTGGTATACAGGAGCATCCCCGTTTACCGCTCTCTCAAGCAGTGTGTCTGCCTTGCTGATACCGTCTGAAACCTGACATTCAATCACCTTTTTGCCGTCAAAACGGTCCATGGGAACCTGTGCGTCCGCGGCCACAATGATGCAGTCCGCTTCCTGGATCTCCCTGTCTGTCAGCACATTTTTAGCACCGCCGGAACCTCTTGTCTCCACCTTGACAAAACAGCCTCTGGCCTTGGCTGCTTTCTCAATCCCCTCGGCCGCCATATAGGTATGGGCAATGCCGGTGGGACAGGAGGTAACAGCCAGAATCTTAGCCTGCCCTCCCTGCTCCTCTGCGGGTTCTGCCAGGCGCTGGTCAATGTCCGGTTTTTCATCGTCTGCCTTATCTATGATCTCCAGAAATTCTTCCACAGACCCTGCATTTCTGAGAGAGTCTGAAAAATCTTCATCCATCATTAGAACGGAAAGCTTGCTGAGCACATCCAGATGTACATTGTCTTCCGTGTTGGGTGCCGCGATCAGAAAGATCAGAGTCACGGGTTCCCCGTCCAGGGCATCAAAGTCAACACCGTTCTTCACGACCATGGCCGCCAGGCCGGGTCTGTCAACCGCGTCACATTTTCCGTGAGGAATGGCGATTCCTTCACCGATTCCTGTGGTGCTCTCCTCCTCCCTTGCATATACCTGCTTTCTGTAGGCCTCCTCGTCATTGATCTTACCGCTCTTTGTCATCAGAGCGACCACTTGGTCAAGTGCCTCCTCCTTGCTTTTTGGGGCACCATTCAGGGAAATACTTCTCTTGTCCAGTAAATCTGTTATTCTCATACCCGTTTCCTTCCTTTATATGGTTTGATAGACAGCTTCTATTTCCTCGCGTTTCGCCAGGTATTCCGAGAACGCGCTGGCACTTCCCGCCGCGATTCCCATATGAAATGCGTGGACATAATCTTTCTTTTCCATCCATCCGGCCAGAAATCCGGCCACCATGGAATCCCCTGCTCCCACTGCATTTACAAGCCTCCCTTTTGGGGCAGGCGCCATATGGCAGCTTCCGTCTGCAGCAGCCAGCACCGCGCCCTGCCCTGCCATGGAAACCAGCACATTACAAGCCCCCATTTCCTGCAGCTTTCTGGCGTATGGGGGAACTTCCTCCCTGGTTTTGATCTCCGTACCGAATATCTCTCCCAGTTCATGGTTGTTGGGCTTGATCAGGAAGGGGTGATACTCCAGTACATTGACCAGCAGATCTCTGGTGGCATCCACCACGATCATGATTCCTCTCCCGGTGAGCCGCTTCATGATATCCCTGTAAATATCATCCGGCATAGATGCCGGGATACTGCCTGCAAGGACAAGCACATCCCCCTCACTCAGGCCATCCAGCCGCCGAAGCAGCTCCTCCACCTTTTCTTTCCCAATATCCGGCCCCTGTCCGTTAATCTCTGTACCGTCAATGGATTTCAGCTTCAGATTGATCCTTGAGACTCCCTTCTCTATCTGGATGAAGTCCGCTTTCACGCCAATCTCCTCCACTTTCCTGCGGATCTCATCGCCGGTGAATCCGGCGGTAAATCCCAGTGCTGTATTCTCAATACCCAGGTTCATGAGCACTGTGGATACATTGATGCCCTTGCCGCCCGGAAGCAGCAGTTCGGAATCTGTCCTGTTCGTCATACCAAGCTGAAAATCCTCGACGGAAACGATATAATCCAGTGACGGATTGAATGTGACCGTGTAAATCATATGCTTCCCTCCTGTCCGGTTGTTCCGGTTATCTCTTTCTTTCACTATCTGTATTATACAGCCATATTCGCTCAAATTCAATCAAATTAATTCACGAAAATAGCGACTCGTTTTGGTGCAATATGCACAGTTTTGAATATTTTAATGTGTATCCAAGTATATATATCCACATTCGTTCATACTCAGTCATTTATATTCTTTGTATTTCCTCAAGACAATATAAAAAGCCGAAGACAAAAAGATATCCCTATTAATATCTTCTTTCTTCGGCTTTCCTATACCATATAATAACATTTTATCAGCATTCCCGATTTATCCGGCGGTCTGCTGCACGCTCTCCTCCCGGAACAGCTTCTCGGCAATCTCCACATCAGAATCCTCGGGCTCATTTTGTATCAGATCTGCTATTCTCCTGACGTATAAGGCCTCCAATTCCAGTACTTCAGCAATCTCAATCACCGCATAGCCCTTTTTTAACTTCTTTCTTATACATCCGATCAGCTCCGCTCTGCCCTCTGCCGCACCTTTTACTCTGCCTCTGGCAATGCCCTTTGCAATACCCATCTCAACTCCTTCATCAAAAAATAACTGTTCAACCTTATTCATGCCTATCACCTCCTTGATCCTTTTTGCATAATCCCTGTCTAAAATCTTATCCGCAAAGGTAAGGATTCCGGCAAGGGCCTGCATGCGCTGCTCCTCATCCCGGATCTCCTGCGCCAGCCTTACTGTCTCCTCTACCAATGCCTGCTTTTCTGCCTTTTCCTGATCTCCGGCCTTTTTCCTGTCTGATAAAACGTTTCAAGATCCTGGCTATGTAGTTTACATATTTTATGATGTCCTGAATCCCGAAAGTGCTCTCATAATCGATCAGCGCATAGGAATCGTCCTCAAGGATAAATAGATTATCTATCCTTAACTCATTGGCTTCTATAGCAGGAAGGTTTGTAGGCCTGGAATCCTTTATTTTTATATGCGGCAGGCCATATACAGTCAGTTTTTTATTCTTCAGTGCATCGCCGAAATATTTAAGTGCAATATCTTTATTTTGATATGCAATGTCTCCCATACATTTCTCCCTTTATTATATCTTTTTAGAATGGAAAATACAATACAAAAAGACAGACTTCGCCCAAAGCCTCACCCACTTCCTTTTATAGATTTGTTAAAAATGGAAAACCGCAGAAACTGCGAAGAAATCAAAAGCAGAACGCTTTCGTTTTGAATATGTTCTCAGCGTAACAGAACCGGGGGATTCTGTCAAGGGTAATGTAAATAGTAATTTTATAAAAAAAGCGCCCGGTCAATACCGGGCGCAGATCTGTCAGTCTCAGATTATTTCGTCATTTCTCCGTAGCACTCTTTTCCAGGAGCCAAAGCGTTGGCTTCATCTGTATCAATGTGTGCTGCTGTTGCATAAGAAGCGCTTACACGTACAACTACATCACCGAATGTAAGAGATCTTCCGTTTGGAGACTCGATTTCCAGTTTAACGATGTCTTTGTCTTTTACGCCTGCTTTTTCAGCATCTTCCGGAGTCATATGTACGTGACGTTTTGCAGCAATAACGCCCTCTGTCAGTTCTACTTCACCTTCCGGGCCAACTAATTTACATGCGCCTGTGCCTGCGATATCGCCGGACTCACGGATAGGAGCAGCAACGCCAAGGCTTCTTGCGTCTGTCAGGGATACTTCAACCTGAGTATCTTTTCTTACAGGTCCTAAAACAGACATTTTCAGGCTGCCTTTGGAACCGATCACTTCAACTTTTTCTTCACATGCGAACTGTCCCGGCTGGCTCAGCATTTTCTTTACAGTCAGCTCATGGCCTTTGCCAAACAGAATCTCCAGATGTTCCTGGGATAAGTGTAAATGTCTTGCAGATGTTTCCACTAATACTTTCATTTCATATCCTCCACACAATAATTAATTTGTTCATAACGGTTCAGTCAGCTGAACTGTTACGAATACATACATTCAAAACACACAACAACCATACTCCTGTTGCAATTAACATTCTCTATTTATTATTATAACTTTTTTTAAAGGCTTGTCAACGCATCCGCAGGGATTCTTTTGGCACTTTTTGCATTTTTCGCGGTACATGAGGCGAAGTGTACTGCTGCCGGAAGGCGCCTGCTGTCACTCCTCGCTGCTGCTTTTGGGCAGCTTCTTTTTTAAATAATCATATTCCGCCATAATGCTTCTCGTTATCTCATCCTCCCCAAACCGGTTGTCCGGCTGGTAGATCTTCAGCAGTGCCCAGGCGCGCCGCTTTAACTCCTCCTGGGTGTGGATACCCTTAAAGTAGTGTATCCTTCTCTCGCTCTCTCCAATGGCAGAATTCCTGACACTGTTGTAGACTTTATTGCTGTCCCAGTCATAATCCGCCCATTTGTATCCTGTCTTTTTGTGCACAATATGTACGCTCTCCAGCGCTGTTTTATAAAACTTCATGATCCAGCTGCAGATACCTTCCAGAACAACCATCACAGCACCTACACCGGCGCCCGGCACGTATGCCAGAACAGCCGCCACCAAGACACTGATGATGATCGCCGCGATCCCCGGACCGCGTCCCTGCATCTGCAGCGCAATCTGTGCCACCACGCCGATGGTCAGCACCACGGCTGCCAGAATGCACACAAATGTTACCACAGCTCCACAGACCTTTAAAAAAAACTGAAAACACCTTGCCAGCAAAAATACACAGAAAAGCACAGGTGCTGCTATGACTTTCCCCGCCGTTTTCAAAATCTTCATCTTTTTATCCCTTAATCGTTCTCTCACAGACCGGGCACATCCCGGTACTTTTAGCTTTTCACTCTTTTTCTTTGTCTAGTTTAACACAATCTTCCAACGGAGGGAAGGGAAACATGAAAATAACGGCCTGCAGGATGTCTCCGGCCGGCCGTTATACACCAACTTTATTCAGTTAAAATTCTACTCCCATCTTTACACTGCTGGACGGGTTCCTGTCAATACTCATATAGGTCTCAGCGGCCTTGTCTATGGGCACAACCGGGTCAACAATATTTTCACATTTCAGCAGACCTTTTGCCAGCATATCCCAACAGGTGTTACAGATTCTTTCAAAGCTCCATCTGGGATATTCCCGGTTCGGTTCACTGCAGGCTCTTGATATAATGATGTTGGGCTGGTTAAAGTGAGCTTCCCTTCCGAGATTCAGGCCGCCCAGACATTCGTGATACCATCCGACGACAGCTACATTTCCGTTATAAGCCACACCCCTGATCGCCTGCTGGAGCGCATGGTAATTACCGCTGGTCTCTATCACTACATCAGCCCCACGTTTCCCGGTTGCTTTCTTGATCTCAAATCCCACATCCACGGAGGAAGAATCGAGAGCCAGATCCGCCCCATTCTCCAATGCTACATTTCTCCGCTTTTCAATAGGATCGCATACGATCACCATTGCCGCTCCCGCCAGTCTTGCAAACTGTGCAGCGAGCAGGCCGATGGCTCCCAGACCTGAGATCACCACATTATCTCCTACCCTTACCTGACCGTCCCGGATTCCTCCAAGGGCAAACTGTGCAGGGTCATAGCACACAGCTTCCTTCCATGTCATACGTTTCGGCATCTTAAATGCCTCCTCTGCCTTGAGGGTGTGGGTACTTTTGAGAGGGCCATAACCGGCTATCCGCTCTCCGATTTCAAATCCCTTTACTTCCTTTCCCATCTCTGTGATATGACCGATCCACATATTTCCGGGGCGCATAAAAAATGGTTTCTCTGCTGCCTCTTTGCTCTTTCTGAAAAGAAGATATTCTTCATCAAAAATATTTTCCAAAAATGGGTCTTCACCCCTGAAATGAGTAAACTCCGTTCCGTGTTTTGCCGCGGCAAATTCTACTTTCACGCGAATCTCATTCTCTTTCACCGGAACATCTTCATATTCTCTGAGGTATGCTTTTCTCGGTTCTGTTGAAACAATCTCTTTTCCTGTCATTTTACCTTCTCCTTTTTGTCATTTCTTTCTTATTCCGGCACAACACATGCCCCGTTTTTTCCTGATGATTCCACCACTGCGCTCACCAGCCGCAGACCTTTTAAACCTTCCGGCACACCTGCCGTATTTTCCCTTCTGCCCCGTATAGTGTCTATAAAACAGCAGTCCTCCAGATACGTGGCATCCACTTCCTCCGCAACCGTTTCTGTACGGGGCTCTTTCTCATCTGTAAAAGTAAAAACACCGTGATTGTGGTCAGTGAAATCTGCTGTCATATGCTCACAGATGACCCGGAATCTGCCGTTCCACTGCTCTTTTACGGAACAGTTGGAACCGCATATGGAACCCAGAGCGCCATTTTTAAAATGTATACTGCAGACACTGGTATCCTCAATGGTATAACCCTCCACATCCTGATGGCAGAGATTCGCAATATGTCCGTTCACACAATCCGCATCCCCCATCAGATAAAGCCCCATATCATACAAATGGATGACCTGCTCAAAAACCTGACCGCCGCATTTTGAAACATCACGCCACCAGGGCCCGTGAAGGCTGTTGCACTCATAATCTGCCATGTAAAGCGTAGGTTTTCCCGCAGTACCGTTTTCCATATACTCTTTAAATTTCCTGACCGCACTTCCAAATCTCATATGGTATCCTACCTGGGAAACAATATGATTACGCTCCACTGCATCCGACATGGATTTTCCTCTCTCCACATCCAGGGCAATGGGCTTTTCAATAAATACATGGATTCCCCTGTCTGCTGCCGCTTCAAGCTGTCCGCTGTGGGCGAAAGGCGGCAGGCAGATATAAAGTGCATCAAGGTCTGCCTCCTCTATCATGCGGAAACCGTCATCATAAATCCCGCAGTCCAGATGATTTTCACGGGCAAAGGCCTCTGCATCATCTGCCGGAGAAGAACACAGTCCTGCAATCTCAACATTCTCCATTCTCATCATACTGCGCGCATGGGCTTTTCCCATATTTCCCATGCCCAGCACACCCACTCTCAATACTTTCTCCATCTGACTTATCTCCTTGCTTTTTACGTTTATTATCTGTATTCAGGCATCCAGGAACCGTGTGCCTCCAGCATTTCATCGCACATTGCCCTGATGTCATCCATGGACAGTTCCGCCGCTGTATGGGGGTCCATCATGGCCGCCATATAAATATCCTCTTTCCGTCTGGATTTTGCGGCCTGGATCGTCAGAAGCTGAACATTGATGTTCGTACGGTTTATGGCAGCGCACTGTTCCGGAAGATTTCCCACATAACAGGGATGGATTCCATCCCTGTCTACCAGGCAGGGAACTTCCACACATGCATTGGGGGGAAGGTTGGGAATCAGGCCCGTATTCCGGACATTGCCGTGTACGCGGTAGGGAACATCATTCTCCATAGAATTTATGATAAACGATGCAAATTCGCGGCTCTTCTCATGCTTGATCTCCGCATTCTGTACCAGCTCTCCCCGCATCTGCTTCCAGTCTCCGATCTGTTTGATACAGCGTTTCGGATATTCATCCAAAGGAATGTTATATCGCTCGATCAGCTCCGGATACCTGTCTTTTATAAACCATGGCGTATATTCCGCATTATGCTCAGAGGATTCTGTTATGTAATATCCAAACCTCAGCATCATCTCATAACGGACCTTATCCCAGCCCGCGTCATATGAAGCCTCGCCGTTTAAAAAGGCCGCTGCACGCTTTTTAATCTCCGGATACAGATCATTTCCTCTGCCGTCCTGAACCTTCAAAAGCCATGCCTGATGGTTAATGCCCGCAATCTCCCATCTTGCCTCCGGAACCAGTTCCTCCATGTCCAGAGCCTTAAAGAGCTGGGGAATGCAGACCTGCACGCTGTGGCACAAACCGATGGTGTTGATTTTCGTGTATGTCTGCAGATATCCGGTCAGCATGGCCATGGGGTTGGAATAGTTGATGAACAGGGCATCCGGACATACTTCCATCATGTCGGCAGCAAATTCCTCCAGCACGGGTATGGTTCTGAGTGCCCGGAATATGCCGCCTATCCCCAGGGTGTCTGCAATGGTCTGGCGCAGTCCGTATTTCTTCGGAATCTCAAAATCCGTAATTGTGCAGGGATCATATCCCCCTACCTGTATGGCATTGACAACATATTTTGCCCCTCTCAGAGCCTGTTTCCTGTCAGCGTGGGCCTCAATCCTCACTTTGCGCCCCGCGTTTGAGGCTATGTTCTCCAGCATTTTCCTGGAATCCTCCAGCCGCACCGGGTCAATATCGTGCAGCGCAATCTCCAGATCCTGTATCTCCGGTGTCAGGATGCAGTCGCCCAGCACACTCTTTGCAAATATTGTGCTGCCTGCCCCCATAAAAGCTATTCTTGGCATAATTACCTCCTGTCTTTAACTCTTCATTCCTGTAATTGTAATTCCTTCAATAATATATTTCTGTGCAAACAAGTATACTGCCAGCACAGGAATCACCGCAATTGTGGAGGCAGCCATAATCAGCGACCAGTCCACTGTATATTTCCCCTTAAACATATTCAGAAGCAGGGGCACCGTATATTTCTCCTGGGAATTTAAGAATATAAGCGGTGTATAGAAACTGTTCCAATTCCACATAAATGAGAAGATTCCCAGAGATGCCAGTGCCGGTTTCACAAGCGGAAGCACGATTCTGAAAAACATGGAACCATAGTTTGCACCGTCGATGATTCCTGCCTCCATCAGCTCATCGGGCAGTGCCATAATAAACTGTCTGCACAGAAATACTCCCATGGGCATATAGGCAACTGTCATCAAAATAATGGACAAATGTGTGTCGATCAGATTTAACTGGCTGAAGATCAGGAACAGCGGGATGGATATTACCGTATATGGAACCATCATGACCGCTATAAAGCCGCCGAACACCACCCCTGATCCCCGGAACCTGAGTTTTCCCAGTGCATATCCCGCCATAGCGGAGGTGAGCACCTGACCTGTCACATTGATGACAGCCAGCTTCAGACTGTTCAGGTATGCCTTTCCAAAAGGCAGCGCTGTCATGGCTTTTTCATAATTATCCCAGTGGAAGATTTCCGGTATCAGTTTCGGCGGATAGGCAAATGCCTCCTCTGAACCCTTCAGGGAAGTAGAGATCATCCACAAAAACGGAAATAAAGCAAGTACAGCCATGAATACCAGTATTACCTGAACCAGCAGGGTATAAAATCTCTTTTGTTTATTCTTTCTGTTCGCCATAATCTCACCTACTCTCCGTAATGAACCCATTTGTCAGAAAGCTTAAACTGTATCACAGATACAGCCACAACCACGAAAAACAGGATCAGTGCCGCTGTGGATGCCTTGCCCAGCTCATAGCTCTTGAATGCCGTCTGATATATATGGATCGCCATGGTATACGTCTTCTTTGCCGGCCCGCCGGATGTCAGCAGGAACATCTGGTCAAAGACCTGAAATGCATTTATCATTGTAGTGATAGTCACCAGCAGTGTGGTAGGTGAGATAAGCGGAACTGTAATATTGAAAAATACCTGCCGCTCATTTGCGCCGTCAATCTTTGCCGCCTCCACATACGTCCTGGGGACATTCTGAAGACCGGCCAGAAACAGCACGATATTGTACCCCAGCCCCCACCAGATACTCATGACAATGACTGCCCCCATTGCAGTGGATGGGTCACGCAGCCATTCCTTCCCCTCTATTCCGAAAAACCTCAATATCATGTTCAGAATACCGAACTGCGGCTGGTAGATCCAGGACCATACCACTGCGATTCCCACAGAGGTAACAATCTGAGGGAGAAAGAAAACGGCGCGGTAGAACATCTTCCCCCATGCCTTATTAAGCAGCATGGCAAGCCCCAGTGACAGCACAATGGAACATGGCACGTAGATAACGGAATAGACCAGGGTGTTCTTAATGGCAATCCCTGTATCCGGATCTGTAAACACTGCCTTAAAATTCTGGAATCCTGTAAATACCGGAGCACTGAATCCATTCCAATCGAAGAAGCTCAGCACAAATGCGATCACAATAGGTATGATTCCCAGGCAGACCAGACTAATGAGCTGTGGAAGGATAAACACGATCCCCCATCTGTTTCTGGATTTTTCCAGTTTACTTTTTTTCATATGTCCATCCCTTCCCCACATACCTGCTTATTTCTGAAGTTCATCATCGACTGTCTGTACGATATTTGTCAGGGTCTGCTCCACATCCTGCTCTCCCACCAGCAGTTTTTCCACTTCACCTGTAATAGAATCTGTCATACCCGGATGAAGCGCCTCTGCCTTTGGATACACCAGTGCAATATCCACAGCATCCAGGAAAGTCTGTGCATGTTCCGGCGTTCCTGTCAGCACGATCTCATCCAGCCCGTTAACTGTGGGAACTGCATTCCCCTGACCTTCCATCCTGATCTTCTGTCCCTGTTCTCCGCAGTAAAAGGATACGAACTCCCACACCGCATCAGGATTGGATGCCTTCTTATTTATGACCATGGGTGTTGCCGGCATAGCGCAGACTGCCTGTGAGGGTTCCTCATAGTACGGGAACGGAGCTACATCATATGCAAAACTCAAATCCGTAAAATCCGCCACATACCAGCGCCCCGCATACAGCATCCCCGCCTGGCCTGATACAAACAGCGTGTCCGGTGACTCTCCACTGGTCAGAGAACCTGCAAAGGTAAAGGCTTTTGACTTGATATTGCTGTCCAGATAGGTCAGGCCGGCTTTTGCCCGCTCAGAACCGAACTCTGCTTTTGTCATATCATCTGAATAGACAGGATCCTCTGCGGAAAAAAGGAAAGAGTAAAGCGGTCCCCACCAGTTCTCATATACAAACCCAACCTTTGAAGCATCCCTGAGCTGTTCTGATACCTGCTGAAGCGCCTCAAAATTCCATTTGCCCTCATCCACATATTCCTGCGGTGATTTTATGTTCAGCTCTTTAAACAGGTCTGCGTTGTAATAGATCACCATAGGGTTACAGTCCACCGGAACTCCTGTCACCTTATCCTCAAACGTATAGTTTTCCAGTAAATTTTCAGGCACATCTTCTCTCTTCAGATTGGAATCACTTTCATCCAGATATTTTGATATATCCAGAAGCATGTCTGATTTATTCAGTTCTCCATAAGAGGCTTCCTCTGAATAGAAACAGTCAGGAGCTTCCTTTGACTTGAGCTGTGTCATGATCTTCTCATTGTAGTTGTCCCCCGGTACGCCTACAAATGTTACCTCAACATCCTCACTCTGTTCATTGAAGGCATCCACGGCCTTCTTATACTGTTCCAGCTCGGCTGCCGATCCCCCGACCATAAAACGCACGCTGTCTTTTCCATCAGCAGTCTTTCCTTTGCTGCCGCTGCCCTGGCAGCCCCCAAGCACCAAAGCCCCTGCCAATCCTGTTGCCAATGCTGCCGCTAACATTTTTCTTCTTAACATACTTTTTACCTCCTTAGGTAATACCTTCTCTCTGTTTTGCATGTTTCCATCAGCATTTCTTATGATTCCATTATAAAAGATTTGCCTTAAAACAAAATACACTCTCTTGTCCTTATGATGGATTCATGTTGTTTTTTGTGCATAATAGTATTATACTGTTTAAATAAGGGGGATTTTTTATGAAAATTGAGGAATATTACGCTTCAAAGATCCAGAGAGATGTGAATTTGAAATACTGCGGCTATGAGGAGTGTGCACCGGATTTCCGCATGCCTCCGCATACCCGCTCCGAATATCTGATACACTATATCACGCAGGGCCGGGGAACATATATATGTGAGGGCGCTGCCTATCCCATCCGGCAGGGAGATCTGTTTATCATATATCCCTCACAGCTTGCCAGCTATCAAACCTCGCCGGAAGATCCTCTGCATTTTTCCTGGCTGGCTTTTACCGGTGACAGTGCAGATACCCTCACGGAGCAGCTGGGCTTTTCCAGGCAGTCTCCTGTTCATAAGCTGCATCCACAGTATTCCATAGATGAATCCATCCGGACACTTGCAGAACATCTGGAATCGGTGGGCTTCTGTAATGATTTTACCATACAGTCCCTCATGTACTCCATCTTTTCCAACATTGCACAGTCCTACAGTCTCTCGGGAAAATATCAGAAGGAGAACCAGACCGTTCTCTTTGAACATATAGGAAAAGCCAAATCTTATATAAAATGCAACTATATCTATCCAATCACTGTTCAGGACATTGTGGAGCATGTCGGTTTGGAGCGCAGTTATTTTTCTAAGATATTTCACAAATTTACGGGAACTACAGCCCAGAATTATCTTCTGGATCTGCGCATTCAGCGCTCTAAACTCCTGTTGGAACGCACAGATTACACGGTCCGGGAAATCTGTTCCTATGTAGGCATGAAAGACGAATACTACTTTTCCAGGGCTTTCAAACGCTCCGTAGGCCTTTCACCGTCGCTGTACCGCCAGAATATCCGCAGCCGTACCGAATCACCCTGATCCTGCATCTTTCAGACATGAAAAAGCGGCTGCCCCGGACTTATGCATAACGCACGGTCCGGGACAGCCGCCCCTTGTTTTCTCCGCCTGTTTTCTATTTATGATTCATGGTCACTGACATGGAACTTTTTCAAATTCCCGATTTTCTGTCTTCTCTGCTCCAGGATCTCCTCCACCTCATCCATGGAGATTCCGCTCTCCACCATCATGACTATCAGATGATAAAGAAGATCACAGATTTCGTTGGCCGTGTCCTCATTTTTTCCGTTTTTGGCTGCAATGATGACTTCACTGCACTCCTCACCGCATTTTTTCAGTATTTTATCCAATCCCTGTTCAAAGAGATAGCAGGTGTAAGAACCTTCCTGTTTTGTGCTTTTCCGTTCCAGGGCCACTTCGTACAGGCCTTTTATTACGTCCATCATAAGGGGCGTCCTCCTTTTTCTTTCCATATATCTTTAAAGAAACAGCTGTGTGCACCGGTATGGCAGGCCGCGCCTGTCTGGATCACTGTTATGAGCAGGGTGTCATCATCACAGTCTGCTTTGATATCAATCACCTTCTGTATGTGGCCGGAGGTTGCTCCCTTGTTCCACAGTTCCTGTCTGGAACGGCTGTAGAACCAGGTATATCCGGTCTCAAATGTTTTTTCAAGGCTTTCCCGGTTCATGTAGGCCAGCATCAGCACCTCCCCGGTACCTGCCTCCTGCACAACAGCCGGTATCAGTTCACTTTTTTGAAAATAACGTTCTACATCCATCGTCTACCTCCTGACCGGAATCTGCTGTTCTCTCAGATGCTCTTTTACCTGTTCCACAGTCAGCTCCCGGAAATGAAACAGGGAAGCCGCCAGTGCCGCATCTGCTTTGCTCTCCCTGAAAACCTCTGAAAAATGCTCCAGCTTACCGCAGCCGCCGCTGGCAATGACCGGTATGGACACCACGTCACAGACTGCGTTAGTCAGTTCCAGATCAAAACCGTCACGGCATCCGTCTGTGTCCATGGACGTGAGGAGAATCTCGCCTGCTCCAAGCTGCTGGCACTTCTGTGCCCATTCTATGGCATCCAGACCTGTATCTATCCTTCCGCCGTTCACCACGACCTTAAATTTGCCCTTCTCATCCCTTTTTGCATCAATGGCAGCCACCACGCACTGACTTCCGAATATGGCAGCCGCCTCCCTGATAAGCTCCGGATTCCTGACTGCTGCTGAATTGACGGAAACCTTGTCAGCTCCGGCACGGAGGATTTCCCTGAAATCCTCCACTGTGCGGATGCCGCCCCCTACTGTGAGGGGTACAAATACATGTTTTGCCGTTCTGGATACCACATCAACCATAGTTCCTCTTCCCTCATGGGTCGCTGTGATATCCAGAAAACAGATTTCATCTGCTCCCTGCCTGTCGTACTCAATGGCGCATTCCACCGGATCTCCCACCTCTTTGATACCCACAAAATTCACGCCCTTAACCACTTTGCCGTCTCTTACATCCAGGCAGGGTATAATTCTCTTTGCTAACATGTCTGCTCACCTGCCTTTTCTATAGCCAAGGCCAGATCAAGCGCTCCGGTGTAAACGGCTTTTCCGCAGATACACCCGTATAAGTTAAGTTTTTTACAGTCCAGGATATCCTGAATGGAACGGACACCGCCGCTGGCAATGATATCGCAGGATACCGCCTCATTCAGCTTTCCAAGCTGCTCTGTATTGACACCCGAAAGTGTCCCGTCTCTGGAAATGTCTGTATAGATAATGGTTTTCACCCCGGCGTATTCCATGGCCCGTGCCAGATCCAGATATGTAACATCACTCTTTTCAAGCCACCCCTCTGTGGCCACCATACCGTTCCTGGCATCAATACCGACTGCGATCTTATCACCGAACTTACGGACCGCCTCTTTTACAAGGGAGGGGTCTTTGACCGCCACAGAACCAAGAATGACCCTGGAAATACCCTTTTCCAGAAACCGTTCAATGGTATCCATACTGCGGATCCCTCCGCCCACCTCCACTTTCAGGCCTGACTCCCCGGCCACTTTCTCAAAGATCTCTTCATTGACCGGCCTTCCGTCCTTTGCTCCGTCCAGATCCACCATGTGGATCCAGGCGGCACCGGCTTCCCGGAAGGAGTCAGCTGTCTCATAAGGGCTTTCAGCCACCTGATGCGCAGTGGCATAGTCACCTTTTACAAGCCGCACACATGTTTTATCTTTTATATCAATTGCAGGTAATATAATCATTTTCTCACCAGCCTTGCGAAATTTTTCAAAAGTTCCAGACCTGCGGCACCGCTTTTCTCCGGATGGAACTGGGCGCCGTACACATACCCCCGGTGTACCAGAGCGGGAATCCGCTCATTGTAGATGGTGTAACAGGAAATGTTCTCATCACCGGTATCTGCGCGGAAGGAATGGACAAAATATACATACGCGCCCTTTGGCATGTTCTCCGTCATGGCACAGGGGTTTAAGACCGTCAGGTCATTCCAGCCCATATGGGGAATCTTTAACCCCCCTCCGTCAATAAGCTGTACACAGCCCGGTATCAGCCCAAGACCTTCCGTCTCCTGAAACTCATAACTCTTTTCAAAGAGCATCTGCATACCAAGACAAATGCCCAGAAGCGGCTTTTTCTGTGCCTCCTCTTTTATGACTTCTGCAAGCCCCTGTTCTCTCAGCATACGCATGGCATCCGGAAAAGCCCCGACTCCCGGCAGTATCACAGCATCCGCACAGCGTATCTCCCTGCAGTCTGCAGTGATGATGCTCTCCTCCTCCAGAAAATCAAGGGCATTTTTCACACTGAAAAGATTGCCTGCCCCGTAATCAATGATCGCTATCATGCCAACATCCCCTTTGACGAAAGTATTTTTCCTCCATTTGGTTCCAGCGCTTCCCTGAGTGCGTGCGCTGCGGCCTTAAAAAGAGCCTCAATCTTATGGTGGTCATTTTCTCCGTAGGGACATTTCAGATGAAGGGTGATTCCGGCGTTAAAAGCAAACGCGCGGAAGAACTCCTTTACCATACAGCAGTCCAGGGTTCCCACAGAAGGATTTGCAAACTCCGCGTCAAACACCAGAAATGGCCTGCCGCTTATATCCAGGGCACAGAATCCCAGTGTCTCATCCATGGGAATAAAGAAGCTGCCGTACCTGCGGATACCACCCTTATCTCCGAGAGCCTTGACAAATGCCTGCCCCATAACAATGCCCAGATCCTCAATGCTGTGGTGACAGTCAACCTCCAGGTCACCCTTCATATCCAGATCCATATCAAATCCGCCATGTACACAGAAAGCCTGCATCATATGGTCAAAAAAACCCACTTTGCAGGTTCCCATGTAACGGCCGGTGCCGTCCAGATTCCATCTAAGCCTGATGTCTGTCTCTTTTGTCTTTCTTGTAATCTCTCCGATTCTCAATCAGCTTCCTCCTTTCCTGTAACTGTAAGAGTGCTGAACAGTTACCCGTTTATTTTCAATTCAACAGATCATCCAGCACGCGGATAACCGCTTCATTCTCTGTTTTTCTTCCGGCAGTCACACGCAGGTAACCGCTCATATACCGGATGGAAATACTCCTCTTTTTCATCTCTTCAAATACTTTATCCGCGTTTTTCACCTTCATGAAAATGAAGTTTGTGGTTGTCGGATATAAATTCAGGATGTCTGATTTTCTCTCCCTAAGCCCCAAAAGCTCCTGATACAGTTCATCCCTGGACTTCTGGATCGAACGGATACAGCTCCTGATGTAATCCGGACGATCCAGAATGGCACAACCCACAGCCTGTGTCAGAGAGTTCACATTATACGGGGACTTCAGAGCGTGCAGGATATCTGTCAGCTCTTTGCCGGCGGCGGCGAATCCGAGACGGATGGCGGCCAGACCCAGGGCCTTGGAACATGTCTTCAGCACAATGAGATTGTCGTATTTTTCTATTACGTCCAGAACAGAGCCTTCCGCAAAATCCATATACGCTTCATCCACGATCACCAGGGCGTCCGTACCCTCGATGATGGTTATGATGTCATCCCTGGACAGCTTCAGGGATGTGGGGTTGCAGGGGTTGGAAAATATAAGCAGCCTGGCATTCTTCGCTTTCGCCCGTTCCAGAATATCCGCAGCACTGGTCACCATATCCTCTGCCTTCTGCAGGGCTTCCACACGGATGTTGTTCATCTGCGCATAGAAGGTGTACATGGAGAAATCAGGCAGGGCCACCAGCATGGTGTCCCCGCTCTCCAGAAAATTAGGCACAATAAGGGAGATCAGTTCATCCGAACCGTTTCCCGCGGTCAGAAGTTCGGGCTTCACGTGAAAGAAACGTCCGAATTTCTCACAGAGCTTTGTGGCAAAGGGGTCAGGATAGCGGTTAAATTCCACCTGCTCCACAGCCTTCAGCACATCCCTGCGGATATCATCCGGCAGATTTTGAAAGCTCTCATTGGCATCCAGGCGGATATCGTATATCTCTGTTACCGGTTCATATATCTCCAGCCGTTTTAACTTCTCCGGAATCGTATATGCCATGGTCTACGCCTCCTTTTCCCTGCGCTTCTGCACATCATTTTCCATCTTGTCGATCAGACACTCGATCTCTTTTTTCCGCAGCTTCATGCTGGCAATATTTACGATGAGTCTGGCGCTTACAGGGCATACGTCCTCAGCAACCACCAGGCCGTTCTCTTTCAGTGTGGTTCCCGTCTCCACGATATCTACAATGGCATCTGCCAGCCCCAGAACAGGAGCAAGCTCAACACTGCCCTCTATCTTTACAATATCCACATCCATACTCTTCTGCTCGAAGAAGTTCTTCGCCACATTCACGTATTTGCTGGCAATGGTCAGGTTGTGGTAGCCCTCGTACAGGTTCTTTCCTTTTACAACTGCCAGGGCAAACCTGCATTTTCCGAATCCCAGGTCAGCCACTTCATAGAAGGTGCCTCCCTTTTCCATAATGGTGTCTTTTCCCACAACACCCATGTCGCAGACGCCGCTTTCCACATAGGTAACCACATCGGCAGCCTTTGCAAGCACCACCTCGATCTCGCCGTTTCCTATGGGCATGATCAGCTTTCTGCCCTTTTTCCGCGCGTTGGTACAGTCATATCCCAAACGCTCCAGCATATCTATTGTTTTACTCTCCAGACGCCCTTTTGTCAGGGCGATTCTAATTGGTTTCATTTTTCTGCCTCCCAGTGTTTGTTTCAATCCACGCACGGTAATTTTGCACAGTGCGGTCACATCTTATCTCGGGCCGTACCTGTTTTCTCAGGATAACTCAGGATAAATAACCGGATGACTCGGTTATTTGCCGGAAGTTGTACGGGTTAAACAAACTGTGATATCTTCTCCCACCAGGTGTACTTTCGGTATCCCTCTCATTTTCGCATAATCAAAGGCTTCTTCCATGGTATCAAAAACACAGTTCTCCGTCAGCACGCCCTGGTCCTCCAGTGTCCTGCGATGGTGGACTGCTTTTGATAAATATTTCATATCCGGTGCGAACACCAAAACCTCCGGTATGGCTTCCGGCATAGGCTGAACCTTCTGGCTTGCCAGGTCCACATTGATGCAGAAGCCCACAGAACAGTGGTCTTCCCCAAACTCCTTAATGAGCGTATCGTAACGCCCGCCGGACAGCACCTGCTCCCCGATTCCCCGGAAATATCCCCGGAAAATAAGATCTGTATAATACTCTGCCAGGTTCACAAGGCCCAAATCAATGATCACTTTATCTCCCAGTCCCAGTGTCTGCAGATATTCATAAATACCCTTTAAGTAATCCAGGCTCTCACGGGCACCGTTCTCATCAAACAGTTCATATGCCTTTTCAAACACCTCAGACCCGCCGAACAGTCTCGGCAGTTTCAACAGCGCCTGTGCAGCGCGGCTGTCCTGGTATTTTCCCAGCATGTCTGTGAGGGAGGCATAATTCTTCTGTTCGATCTGGAAACGTATGTCCTCCTTGGTATCCTCATCCACATCCAGGCTGTCCATGATGGCCTTAAAGTATCCGATATGGCACAGCTCCAGGCGGTATTTGCCTCCGCTTATGATATCCAAGCTTCTGGATGCCAGCTCTACCACTTCCAGGTCGCTTCGCAGAGGCACTCCGCCGATCAGTTCAATACCCACCTGGTTGATCTCCGTACTCTTTCCCTTCAATTCCGGGAACATACGGTAAATATTCTGGTTATAAAATAAACGGAGCGGCATCGGCATCCCCTTTAACCGGGTAGCCGCCAATCTGGCCGCGGGCACTGTACAATCGGGACGCAGTACCATAAGCCTTCCCTTATGGTCTGTGAGTTTGTACATGGTCTCCTTTGGCAGATATTTTGCCGCCTTTCCAAACACATCATAAAATTCCAATGCAGGTGTCATCACCCGCCGATAACCCTGGGCTCCAAACAGGTCCTTCAGGGTTTTTGTCACCTGAGAACGCTGGTCACACTCTCCAAACAGCAAATCTTTTGTTCCGTCCGGTGTTACCTTATCATAATATCTCATCTGCTGACCCTGCCTTTCTGCGTTATTTTTCATACTGTATGCTGTACTTTTGCTGCTCTTTATTCTGTATAATGTCATGTATGCTCTGCCTTATAAGTATATGTATTGTGCTTCGTTCACTTTAGCGTGCTACCATAGTAACATCTGACTATAAAGTTGTCAACACGCTTTTTGAGAAATTCCGGATGTTTATGTAAAAAAACACCCTTCCTCTTATATCATTGCAACCGCCCACCCCCATATGGTATACTGAATACAGGTAAATACGCGGAATCACCGCTAAAAAAATAATCGGGGGTTATATGTTTAAGAAGCGGAAAACTTTCATCCTGAGCACCACGACTGCTGCCGTTCTGGTACTTATTATCGCTTTCTATTTTTTCCAGCAGATACGCCTCGGTGTGGAGAGGGACAACCTGAGCAATCTGTCCGCATTCGGCACCCAGCTTGACGCTCACTTCGATCAGATGAACAGCAAATATTTTTCTGTCCTGGAAAGCTGCCTGGAGGCTGCGAACCGCAACGGATATGTCAGCCGGGAAGATATTCTTGACTATTTCAAGGGCAGACAGAATATCTGGAAATACCGTACTGCCGGTATCATGGATAAAGAGGGCGGGTACATGACTGTTGACGGAGACACCGGAAGCCTGAAGGACCTGAGTTTTCAGGAAAAGAAAGCCGGATACATTGATAATGACAGCATGACTATTGTGAATTTTGGTATCGGGGATGAACTTTTATATTATGTGGAACTTGAGGAAAGCATGGAAAGCGCCTCAGAAATAGCGGGCATCTTCATGACACCTGCTTTTGACGAGCTGGAATATCTTCTGGCTCTGAATGTATATACGGAAGAGAGCTATGCCACGGTCATAGACAAAGAGGGAAATATCCTTCTGAAACCGCACTATGAATACTCCATGATGATAACAGACAATTATCTGGACAGTCTGGCGCAGTCCGACCTGAAGGGACCGAAGCCGGATACTCAGCTTAGAAATGACATGGCTGCCTGCGCATCCGGTTCCCTGATCTTTTCCTGGATGGGCAAACGCAATTATCTGGTGTATATGCCCGTAGGCAACAGCTCCTGGTACCTGCTGGTCACAGTGCCGGCCAATGTGCTGGAGACCACCACCCGCTCTTTCCGGAATTTTATCATTGCCGCTGTGCTGGTGACGGTTGTTCTGCTGTTGTGTTTCTGTACGATTTACTTTACGGGACGGCAGCGCATTATTGATGAAAAAAACAAAGAGATACTTGCCAAAGAGCAGATAAGCAAAAAGAAACTGGAGGCAGCACTGGACGAAGCCAAACGGGCCAATCAGGCGAAGTCCGTATTCCTGTCCAACATGTCTCACGATATCAGGACGCCTATGAATGCTATCATCGGCATGACGGGGATCGCCCTTGCCCATATTGATAAAAAGGAAAAAGTACGGGACTGCCTTGAGAAGATTTCCTCCTCCTCTGCGCATCTGCTTTCTCTGATCAATGATGTCCTTGACATGTCCAGAATTGAAAGCGGAAGGCTGACACTGAACAGCGAAAGTTTTAACCTGAAGGAACTGCTCGATACTCTGTCGGGAATCATCCAGCCCCAGATCGCCAGCGGGAATTTTGACTTTACTGTGGATATGGAGGAAGTCAAACACGAAGACCTGATCGGCGACCCGCTCCGGTTCAAGCAGATGTTCCTGAATATAGTGGGAAACTCTGTAAAATTCACGGACCCGGGCGGCAGAATCCGCGTGAAGGTACAGGAAATCCCCTCCGGTTCGGATGATACCGTGCGGTTCCGCTTTATCTTTTCCGACACAGGCATTGGCATGTCACCGGAGTTTCTGCAGCGGCTTTTCCAGCCCTTCGAGCGCTCCGATGCGCCCAGAGCTTCCCATATGGAGGGAACCGGCCTTGGCATGGCCATCACCAAGAATATCGCGGAAATGATGAACGGAAGTATCCGTGTTGAAAGCAGGGAAGGTGAGGGAACTACCTTCTATATTGAACTGCCCTTTAAAAAGGATGTTCCCCATACCCTCCGGCCTGATCCCTTCAAGGAACTTCCCTTTATGTCCGCCACCGAATCAGAGAAACAGGCAGATTATTCAGACCGCCGCCTTCTTCTTGTGGAAGACAATGAACTGAACCTGGAGATAGCCAAAGAACTGATCTCCGTCACAAATGCCCGGATAGACACAGCAGTAAACGGGCAGGAGGCACTGGACATGGTAACCTCCTCTGCACCCGGATATTACAGCCTTGTGCTGATGGATATCCGTATGCCTGTCATGGACGGGTACGAAGCGTCACAAAAGATACGCAGTACAGGCAGACCGGATCTGCAGGAGCTTCCTATCATCGCCATGACAGCCAACGCATTCGCGGAGGACAAGGAGCAGGCGCTGGAAGCCGGAATGAACGGCCATGTGTCTAAGCCCATCGACCTGCGGGAGCTGTATCGTATCCTGGAGAAATATCTGGCGTAAAAAAGGAGCCCGGCATGCCGGACCCGTAACATGTGTTTTTCCATGGCTGTCTACACAGTCATCATCCCCGCCAGCCATACACTGGCCGCAATGCCTGCAAGTGTTGCAAGCAGAGCGCCGGGTATGGTATAGCGGGTATTTTTTACCTTTGCAGCTATAAAATAGACGGAGACGGTATAGAAAATAGTCTCCGTACAGGACATCATCACAGAGGCAATCAATCCAATCCTGGAATCCGTCCCGAATTCTTTGAAAATATCCAGTACCAGTCCTGTGGCCGCGCTGGAAGAGAACATTTTCACTATAGTCAGCGGAACAAGCTGGGCCGGGAATCCCACTGCTCCGGTCAGCCTGCCAAGCTGTCCGCCCAGCATATCCAGAAATCCGGATGCCCGCAGAACCCCCACGGCCACCATCAAACCTATGAGGGTGGGGAGAATCTGCACAACTGTCTTCAGACCATCCTTTGCACCTTTCACAAAATCCTCGTACACATCACATTTCATCAGGATTCCAAATCCCACTATGTAAAACAGAATAAGCGGAATGATAACTTCCGACAAAAAGAGCAAAATCCTCATACACTCACCGGCTGTCCCGTCTTTCTTCTAGTTTACGCGAAAGCCGCTCAAAAAAGTACCGGTATTGCAGCCGTTCCGGATCAGCCGCCTTTCACCACATTTTTCTTCCATCTTCCGGACAGCAGGAACCACACGATCAGAACCAGGCTGCCCGCTGAAGCTGCCGGAGCACCAATTCCCACACCCATGATTCCCATTCCCATAATACTGCCGAAGAACACGCTGGCCGGAATCCGCAGAAGCAGCGCGGAGAGCATGGAATTCATCAGTGTAAATGTGGTGTGTCCTGTGGCGATAAAAAGACCGTTCAGACAGAAGCAGAGCGGCACGAGCAGGTAATCAAAGCTGAAGGTACTGATATATTCCACACCGATCTTTATCATCTCTGCATTGCTGCTGTCAAACAGCCGCAGTATATCCTCCGGGAATACTCTGACCAGAATGAAAATAAGGTAACTGCAGACCACCGCGGCCAGGGTTCCCACTCTGCAGGTCTTCTTCACCCTGTCCCACTGCCCTGCCCCTACATTCTGGGCACACATGGTGGAAATGGAGCTTCCCATAGCCACTGCAGGCATAATGGCAAACCCGTTGAATTTTCCCACTACACCAACGGCCGCGGATGCATTGACACCTCCAATGGAGTTTACCAGTGCCGTTATGATCAGAAAGGAAAAGCTGGTCACTCCATTCTGAATGGCTGCCGGCGTGCCGATCTTAAAGATCATCTCCAGCTCCCGTTTGTAAATGCGGAAGGAGGAGGGGCGGAAATCAAAGACAAACCCGTTCTTTACCATATAGATAATGCACAGGATCATACTCAGCGCCTGGGAAATCACGGTGGCAACCGCGGCACCGAAGGCTCCCCATCCCAGGCCCGCCACCAGTACCAGGTCCAGGACGATATTGGTCACACAGGCGATCAGGACAAAATAAAAGGGCCTTTTGCTGTCCCCCATTCCTCTCATAACTGCTGACAGCACATTATAGCCGAATATAAAGATAATACCCGTCAGAGTCACCGTCAGATAGCGGCTGGCCTCCTCAAAGGATTCCTCCGGTGTGCGGATCCACCCCAGTATCTGTGTTTTCAGAAGAAGGGACACCACGGTAATGATGACAGCGGCGCAGATCAGAGTGGTCATCAGTGTTGCCACGGCCCTGCGCATCTCCTCCCTCTTCTGCGCCCCCAGATACTGGGCTATGAGTACGGTTCCTCCTGTACAGAGCCCTACTACAATATTCGTCAGAATAAATGTCACCTGGCCTCCGATATTCACGCCGGACATACTGACCGTACCGCTGAAATTTCCCACGATCAGCATATCCGCTACATTATAACAGGACTGGATAATATTGGACACCAGAAACGGGACGGCAAACAGGATCAGCTGTTTTACCACATTTCCCTTAGATAGATCTTTCTCAAAACTGCTCATATTTCACAACTCCTCTTTAGCATATCACTGTAAGCCTTCCGAATCTCTGCGGCAGACAGCATGGCATGTCTGCATGCTTTTCACCTGACTTTGCCGCTATTCGGGACTGACAGTTCCGTCTTTTATTATGAACCATATATCTTTTTTCTGCAATCCTTTATCTCTCATTGGATATTAGCACTATTCTTCTTTTTATCCGATAATGCTAATTTTGATACGAAATTCCATAGAATCCATACCTGTTTTCGATATAATAAGAATTAACAAAGCAAAGCACACGAAAGGAAAAGGAGAAGGTAGATATGATGACATTGGTGATTATGGCGGCTGGTATGGGAAGCAGATATGGCGGGCTGAAACAGATTGATCCGGTGGGAAGACACGGGGAATTTATCCTGGACTACTCCGTCTACGATGCCGTCAAGGCCGGATTTGACAAGGTGGTATTTATCATTAAGAAAGAAAACCTGGATGTATTCCGTGAGACCGTGGGAAAACGCCTGGAAAAAGTCATTCCGGTGGAATATGCGTTCCAGGAGATCACAGAGGTTCCCGAGGGCGTGAAGGTTCCCGAAGGCCGCACCAAACCCTGGGGCACAGCCCATGCGGTGTGGAGCTGCAGGAATCTGGTGGACGGTCCTTTCGCTGTCATCAACGCGGATGATTTCTATGGAAGGGAAGCATTCAGGCTGCTTCATGATTTCTTCCTGGAACAGCCCGAAGATACCTCCAAATATCATTACTGCATGGCCGGCTACCTTCTCAGGAATACCCTGACGGAAAACGGCCACGTGGCAAGAGGTGTGTGTACTGCTGACAACGGATATCTGACCACGGTTACCGAGCGGACCAAAATACAGCGGAACCAGGGACAGACACAATTTTACGAGGAGGGCCAGGGCTGGACGGACATTGATGAGAACAGCATTGTGTCCATGAACTGCTGGGGCTTTACCCCTGATATATTCGGTGAGATCGAACTGCAGATGCAGAAGTTCTTTAAAGACAGCACAGACGGCCTTGCGAAAAAAGAATTTTTCCTGCCCTCCGTGGTTCAGGAGCTGATGGATGCCGGAAAATGTGATGTAAAGGTTATGGACACCCCAGCCAAATGGTATGGCGTCACCTACCATGAGGATAAAGAAAAAATTGTAGCTTTCATTGAGCAGATGATCGGCGAGGGCGTATACCCGGAAACCCTCTGGAACGGAAAAGGAGAATGAAAATGCTGGATAAGATCAAAAACGAAATTGTAAAAGCTTTCCTCTTTGACGGAGACTTTATCTACGCGGAGCCATTTGGATGCGGACATATTAACGCCACTTATGCCGTGTATTTCCGACGGGAGACAAAACCTCCCGTGCGTTACATTCTGCAGGCAGTCAACACCACTATTTTTACAGACCCTCAGGGCCTGATGGAGAATATCCAGGGCGTCACCTCCCACCTCCGGAAAAAAATACAGGAGCAGGGCGGTGACCCTGAGCGTGAGACACTGACACTTGTCCCCACGCGTGACGGGAAGCTCCTCTACGAGGACAGTGACGGCGGATTCTGGAGAAGCTATCTTTTCATTGAAAATGCTGCCTGCCACCAGTCCGTGGACCGTCCGGTACTCTTCACCAACGCGGCAAAAGCATTCGGACATTTCCAGAAGCTGCTGGCTGACTATCCGGCTGATACGCTGCATGAGACCATTGCGGATTTCCACAATACCGTGAACCGATATGAGCTCTTTGAAAAAGCAGTGGCAGAAGATAAAGCAGGCCGGGCTGCCTCCGTAGAAAAAGAAATCCGGTTTTTCCTGGACCGGAAGGCGGACGGTGCTGTTGTGGTAGACGCCATTAAGGAAGGACGCCTTCCCCTGCGCGTTACCCACAATGACACCAAATTAAATAACATTATGATGGACAATGATACCGACGAGGGGATCTGCGTCATCGACCTGGATACCGTTATGCCCGGTTCCGTGCTCTATGATTTCGGTGACAGCATTCGTTTCGGCGCAAGCACCGCTGACGAGGATGAACAGAATCTTTCTCTTGTCTCTATGGATCTCGATCTCTTCGAGGCTTACACAGCCGGTTTTCTCTCCGAGGCAGGTGCATCCCTGACAGATGAAGAGATCCGCCTTCTCCCGTTCTCCGCCAAACTTCTGACCCTGGAGTGCGGAATGCGTTTCCTGACAGATTATCTGAACGGAGATACCTATTTCCGCATCCACAGGGAGCATCACAACCTGGACCGCTGCAGGACACAGATCACGCTTGTGGCGGATATGGAACGGAAGATGGAGGAAATGAAGAAGATCGTGGCTAAATATGTAAACAGAACTTGACTAATAGAAAAAACTGGCGTAAGATACGGACAATCCGATTTTACACCAGTTTTTTTATGCAAAGGAGAAAACATATGGAGCAGTCCCTGTCTATTGAACGTATACTGAAAGAGCTATATCACATATCCGGTTTCCGCATCAGCATTTATGATACGAATTTCCGGGAAATTGCCGCCTATCCCAGGGAACTGGGATGCTTCTGCGGTCTGATCCAGAAGCATCCGGAGGGAAAACGCCTCTGCGTGGAACATGATACCATGGCCTTTGGACGTGTGCGCGAACAGGAAAAACTCCATATCTATAAATGTCATTTCGGACTTTATGAGGCTGTTGCCCCTCTGTACAGCTTCGGCACCCTCACCGGTTATCTGATGATGGGACAGACGCTGGAGGCCGGACCGGATGCAGACCGGACGCCTTATGAGATGGCCCTTCCCCTTGTAACCGATGCCAATGCCCTTAAGGAGGCCATTGCCGGCATTCCTGTCCGGGAACAGGGGACTATTGACTCTCTGGTAACCATCATGGAAGTCTGTGCCCAGTACATTACACTCAGCAACCGTATGAATCTGTCTAAAAATGAGCTTGTCAGTGAAGTGCACAGCTACATCCAAAAGCACTATGACCAGAAACTCACCATTGATGACCTTTGCCGCCAGTTTTTCTGCAGCCGGGCCTCCCTGACCAGGAAATTCAGGGAAACCTATCACATTTCCATCCATGACTATATCTGCCAGGTACGTCTGGAAAACGGATGCAGACTCCTCCGGGGTACGTCCCTCAGCATCGGAGAAATCGCGTTTTCCTGCGGCTATGGGGACCAGAACTATTTTACCCGGGCCTTCTGCCGGACCTATGGGATGACACCCATGCAGTACAGGAAAAAGGAAACGATATAATCGACCTGTGTTTCCATCACATTCCGCTTATGATCCCAATACACAGATTCAGGACGCCGCAAAGGCTCATGACCAAAATGGGATTCCATTTCAGTTTTCGCAGCACCGCAAAAGCTGCCAGAAACAATCCCGCCCCGACCCAGTTGACTGCTTGCAGGCTGATCCCTGAGCCCGCGAAAAGCACCACGCGCAGTATGGAGATACCTGCCGCCGCAATGAGGGCCACCACAGCCGGTCTCAGACAGGCCAGTACAGACTGCATGGCAGATACGCCTTTGTATTTGTAATAAATGCAGGCCAGCAGGGATACGATCAGACAGGATGGCAGAATGCAGCCAAAGGTGGCGATGACAGCCCCCTGCCAGCCGGCTATCCGGATTCCCACAAATGTGGCAGAATTGACAGCTATAGGGCCGGGAGTCATTTCCGCTATGGTGATCAGATCTGTAAACTCACCCATGGTCAGCCATTTATGCGCCTCCACCACCTGATTCTGGATCAGGGGCATTGCCGCATAGCCGCCGCCCACACTGAACATTCCCACCTGAAGAAAGCTTAAAAACAACTTTATATAGATCATACTGTCTTCCCCTTTCTGTATATCCATAATGCCTTCCCTGCCCCGATGATACCGGCAGTCAGAATGATATAAATGACATTCACGTCAAAGAAGAAAGTAGCTGCAAAGGCCGCTGCCATAATGCCAATGCTGAGTCCGCTTTTTTCTTTGAACACATTGCTCCCCAATCCGCATACCACATCGAGGATCACTGCGGCAACACCTGCCTGCATCCCCTTTAACACCAATGCCACATACACATTGCTGGCAAATGCTGCATAGAAGAACGATATAACGGACAGGATAAACATGGGCGGAAGAATGGTCCCCAGCACCGCTGTCAGCATCCCGGCAAACCCGCACACACGCCAGCCCACTAAAATAGCGGCGTTTACGGCAATGGCCCCCGGTGAGGACTGGGCAAGCGCCGCCAGATCCAGCATTTCCTGCTCATCTATCCAGTGGAGTTCATCCACAAACTTTCTCTTCATAAATGTGACAATTACAAATCCCCCGCCAAATGTAAAACTGCTGATATACAGAGTACTGAAAAACAACTTCAGCAGCAGATTTTTTTTCTTTGTCTCTGTCTTTTCCATTTCCTTATAATGCCTCCTTTTCTTCATCATATCCCTTGTGTATCAATATGTAAAATGCTATTATTTTATTGATATAATATCATTTTAGTTATGAATCGGAGGAAAAACATGACGATAAGACATATGAAGATTTTTCTGGAGGTTTACCGGCTGGAAAATATCACGCAGGCAGCGAAAACCCTTCACATGACACAGCCTGCTGTTACTAGAACGATCCAGGAGATCGAACAGCATTACGGGGTACGATTGTTTGACCGGATGAACAGAAGGCTGTTCGTAACGGAAGCCGGGCGGCAGTTCTATGCACAGGCACTTCATATTGTGGAGTCCTTTGATAGGATGGAAAAGGGACTGCTGAACGGGGACGCGTTTGGTGTGCTGCGGGTGGGGGCAAGTATTTCCCTCGGGAATTTTTTTCTGCCTGATCTGGTAAGTGCATTTTGCAGGGAGCGGCCGGACATGAAGGTTAAGGTGATGATCTCCAATGCGGGGAACCTGCAGAGAGGGCTGCTGAATAATGAGCTGGATCTTGCCCTGATCGAAGGGGGGATTTCCGAGCCTGAGCTGGAGACACGGGCTTTCTCAGAGGACAGGCTGGTGCTCATTGTGCCTGTGGGGCATGAGCTGGCGGTTAAAGAGAAGGTGTTTGTAAGGGATTTAAAGGAGTATGATCTTCTTGCAAGGGAGAAGGGGAGCGTGGGCAGGACACTGGTGGACCATGTGTTTGCAGTGAGAGGGATGACGCCGGAGCCTCTCTGGGAGAGCGCCAGTACGCAGGCGATCATTAAAGGGGTGCAGAAAGGGATTGGTGTGGCAGTGCTGCCGGAGATGCTGGTGGAGAGGGAAATATCGGAGGGAAGGGTTTGTAAGAGGAAAATTGAGGATGAGGGGTTTGAGAGGGTGCATTATGTGGTATGGCATAGGAATAAGTTTTTGACGGATGGGGGGAGGAGGTTTATGGATATGGCTGTGGAAATGGGAGGGCGATAAGGACGGTAAAAAAACTGCAGAGGTTCAGTTGATTGGCTGGACCCTGCAGTTTTAGTTATTCGGTGGATAGTGATTACCCGGTATTTAAAGATAGTGTTACTCGGCGTTTGCTGCGTCGGTGTTGTCAGTGTCAGTGGCTCCGGTATCGCCTGTATTGGTGTCGCCGGTGTCAGCGGTTCCGGTATCGCCTGTGTTGGTGTCGCCGGCGTCAGTGGCTCCGGTATCGCCTGTGTTGGTGTCGCCGGTGTCAGTAGCTCCGGTATCGCCTGTGTTGGTGTCGCCGGTGTCAGCGGCTCCGGTGTCACCTGTGTCGGTGGTCTCGGGCTGTTTGAAGGTATAGGAGTCGGAATCAGTTAAGGTTACTTTTTTCCAGACTTTTTTGTCTACGTCTATCTTGGTGTCTTTGCCCCACTCTTTCAGGAGGTCATTGTAGGCTTCCTGTTTGCGCTCGGTGACGATGCTTTCTTTTTTGGACTGAGTGGCGTCCTCGTCGAAGGTGGCATCCATGCGGGCAACATAGTAGGCGTCCTCGCCTTCAATGACTTCAGGGGCTACCTGTCCGTCGGTCAGGGACTTAACGGCTTCCTTGAGTTTATCGTCCAGGGCAGTGTCGTCGCTGCCGAAGGTTTTGGTGGATGCAGTCAGGTTCTCGTCCACCTCTTTGGCAAGGGCATCCATGTCTGCGGCTGCCGGGTCTTCCTGGGCATTGATTTTGTCAAGGACGGCCTGAGCCTGGTCTTTTTTGGCCTGTTTCTCTTCATCGGTCAGTTCCACGGTTTTGCCTTCCTCATCCTGGGTTCCGGCTATGGATATCTGGCAGACGGTTATTTTGCTCTGTGCAGCTTCGGAATCCTCCACGTTGGTGTCCACATCAGCAGTCATGGGGTCGTACATTTTTTCCTGGTAGGTGTAGAACTCCAGGATGGTTTCAATATCAGACTGGCTGACAGCCAGCTTGGCAATGGTGTCTGCATCGTTGTCATCCATGAATTTCTTGGCTGCCTCTTCGATTTTTTTCTGCTCGTCCTCTGTGATGGTCACGTCATAGTCCTTGGCATGCTGTTTTAAGAGTACCATGTTATGTATCTGGTCCATCATGTCGTCTTTTGTGTTTTCACCGTAAGTTTTGCCGTCCTCGCCTTCCTGATCCCAGATTCCGGCTGTGGAGCCGCCGAACATGGAATAGTATGAGGCCATCTGTGCCTGTGTCATGCGAAGCATCATATTGGCCGTTCCCAGAGTTATTTTATCATCACCGCAGGTAGCAGCTATTTTCGTTCCGTCCAATGATTTCCCGCAGCCAGCAAGGCTTGTGGTTCCCAGAACCACTACAAGTCCCGCGCAGGCGAGAGTTTTTGTAAATTTATTCATAAAGTCCTCCTGTGTTTTCCTGTTTCCCCAAGGGGTATGAGATAAAGCATCGGCCATAGGGTGCGCCGACGCTTTATAGTATAAGCTTTTTTTCCGTTCAGGGCAAGGGATTTTCCTCTTTTTCCTGTAAAATCCCCTCAAATTCGTGGAGAATACCGGACAATATATCCATAGCGTCCAGAATCTCTTTTGGCCTGCGGCCCTTTAAAGATACCAGGAAATATGGCTGGCCTTCCATACGCATGGTCATGTTGTTCTTGTATTTTTCCAGAATAGCCGGGAATCCTGAAGCGTCCAGTTCTGCACGCTCAAACATGGAAATTTTCACCTCTGTGCCGTTCTGTTTGATCTCACGCACATAGACTTTGTGAGCAAGGGCCTTCAGATTGGCGATCGCCAGCAGGTTCTGTACGGATTTCGGCGGCTCCCCGAAACGGTCCATGAGCTCCTCCAACATATCCTCGTACTCCTCCTGGTTCTCTATGCCGGCAATGCGTTTGTATATGTCCAGCTTCTGGTATTCGTTTGGAATGTAGCGGGGAGGGATGAAGGCATCCATATCCAGGTCGATGGTTGTCTCGAAGTCCTCCTGCTGTTTGATTCCTTTTGCCTCCTTTACCGCCTCACTCAGCATCTTGCAGTAAAGGTCATATCCCACTGCCTCCATATGGCCGTGCTGCTCCGCGCCCAGTAAGTTTCCGGCACCGCGGATCTCCAGATCACGCATGGCGATCTTGAAGCCGCTTCCCAGGTCCGTGAACTCACGGATGGCATGAAGGCGTTTTTCCGCCACTTCCTTGAGCATTTTGTTCCTCTTATACATGAGGAATGCGTAGGCGGTGCGGTTGGAACGGCCCACGCGGCCCCTGAGCTGATAGAGCTGGGACAGGCCCATCTGGTCCGCATCGTGGATGATCATGGTATTGGCATTGGAGATGTCCAGACCCGTCTCAATGATGGTGGTGGAGACAAGCACATCAATCTCACCGTTGATAAAACCATACATGATTTTCTCCAATTGATGCTCGTGCATCTGTCCATGGGCAAATGCCACATTTGCCTCCGGGACCAGCTTTGCTACACGGTTGGTGATCTCATCTATGTCATTGACCCGGTTATAAACGTAATAGACCTGGCCGCCTCGGGCGATCTCCCGGCTGACAGCTTCCCGGACCATCTCCTCATTGTACTCCATGACATAGGTCTGTATGGGAGTTCTGTCCATGGGGGCCTCCTCCAATACGCTCATGTCACGGATACCGATCAGGCTCATGTGCAGGGTTCTCGGAATAGGAGTAGCTGTCAGCGTGAGAACATCCACATTTTCCTTCAGACTTTTGATCTTCTCCTTATGGGTCACGCCAAATCGCTGCTCCTCATCCACGATGAGAAGGCCCAGGTCTTTGTATTTTACGTCTTTTGAGAGAAGACGGTGGGTGCCGATAACAATGTCCACCAATCCCTTCTGCAGATCTGTTATGGTCTTCTTCTGCTCCGCCGGTGTTTTAAAACGGCAGAGCAGGTCCACACGGACCGGAAAATCCTTCATTCTCTGGATAAAAGTGTTGTAGTGCTGCTGTGCCAGAATGGTTGTGGGGACAAGATACACTACCTGTTTGCTCTCCTGCACGGCTTTGAAAGCTGCCCGGATGGCGATCTCTGTCTTGCCGTATCCCACGTCGCCGCAGACCAGGCGGTCCATGATCTTCCTGCTCTCCATATCGTGTTTTGCAGCATCAATGGCATTTAGCTGGTCTTCCGTCTCCTCAAAGGGAAACATCTCCTCAAATTCCTTCTGCCACACTGTGTCAGGCCCGTACTGATAGCCGTTCTGGGACTGTCTGGCAGCGTAGAGCGCCACCAGATCCTTGGCAATGTTCTTTACAGCGCCTCTTACCCTTGTCTTTGTCTTCTTCCACTCCTGACCGCCCAGTTTGTTGAGTTTCGGCGCTTTCGCATCCGCTCCGGCGTATTTCTGCAGCATATCAAGCTGGGTTGCCAGAATGTAAAGATTGCTCCTGCCGGAGTATTCGATCTTAATATAATCCTTGACGATTTTGTCTACCGTGACCTTCTCAATGCCGCGGTAAATACCAAGGCCATGGTTTTCATGGACTACATAGTCGCCCACATTCAGTTCGGAAAAGCTCTGGATCTTCTTTCCGCTGTACTCAGTCTTCTTCCTGCGCTTTTTCTTCTCCTGCCCGAAAATATCGGTTTCGGTGATCAGGACAAATTTGATCAGCGGGTATTCAAATCCGCGCTTTGCGTGGCCGTAGGCAGTCATGATCTCGCCCGGGGATATGGTTCTGTCCATGTCCTCCGTGTAAAAACTGTTGAGTTCCTGTTCCTGAAGGTCCTGGGCAAGCCTCTGGGCCCTTGTCCTGGAACCGGAGAGGAGAAGCACCTGGTAGCCGTTCTTCTTCCAGTATTTCAAATCTTTAACCAGCAGCTCAAAGCTGTTGTTATAGGAATTCACAGATTTTGTGACTGTGCGGTACTGTCCGTTTATTTCCCAGTCTGCTTTCTGCTGCTCCATGGTACAGACGGATACACAGTTTTTCCGGTTCAGACGGTAGACCACCTTTTTCCATCCGCACAGCAGGTCTGTCTGACCGGCAAGGAGGTAGCCTTTTTCCAGGCGGTTCTTCATGCTCTCCCGAAATTCTGTCTCCACAGCCTCCCCTTTTTCCAGAAGACGGTTTGTCTCATCCAGGAATACAAGGGTATTATCCTCATCAAAATAGTCCAGAAATGTCACAGGCTCCTTATAAAAATAACGGATAAAGTGTTCTGCTGCCGCAAAGTCCTCGAACTCCTTCATGGCATTTACCGCTTCCTCCACCGTGTTTTTAAGTCTGCCTGCCTCCTCTGTGAGAAATGCCTCCCGGAGCTTTTTCACAGATGTATTCTTTTCCTTCTCAATGGCCTTTAAGCCCTTTTCCAGTACCTCCTGGGTCAGCACCATTTCCGCCGCGGGATAGATGGTGATCTCCTCGAGATTTTCTATGGAGCGCTGGCTCTCTGTCTCAAAGCTTCGGATAGAATCAATCTCATCGCCCCACAATTCTATTCGAATAGGGTTTTCCTCCGTGAGAAGAAACAGGTCCACAATACCGCCGCGGATGGCAAACTGTCCCGGCGCTTCCACCTGGGCGCTGTACTCAAATCCCATGTTGATCAGATCTTTTTTCAGCTTTTGAAGGTCCAGCACACTGTCATTTTTAAAATGCAGCACGTGCTGCTCAATGACGGACAGCGGCAGCAGATAATCCATACAGCCGCCCATACTGGTGATGACGGTCACACCTTTCTTCTGCAGAAGGGCTGCGATCACCTGCATCCTCTGTTTCGTCAGCAGATTTCCGTGGATATCTGCCTGGAAGAAAATCAGATCCTTTGCAGGGTAGAGAAGCACCTCCCTGTCGTAAAAACGGTAATCCTCATAGAGTTCTTTTGCCTTCAGGTCATTTTCGGCAATGATGAGACAATTGGTATTGTCCCGCTTCCCGTCCTGCCTCATGCCCTCAAACAGGCCGTACATCACATGGGCTTTCTGGGATTCAATGCAGCCGGACAGCTGCAGAACACCCCTGTTCTTTGGAAGGCGGCTTCTGATTTCCTGATATTCATTTAAATTTAAAAGTGGCTGTATGACTGCTTGCATATCCCTCTCCTGTTACCCGGCATTTATATGCAGATATCCGCCCTATGGCAAAGTGGTTTTCATAGGCGGATACCCGCTGCAATTCCATTGACTGAATCATTACTTCTTTTTTGCATTATATTTGTTCATGGCAGCATCTATGCCTTCGCTGAGTATCACTTCCACTGCATCCGCAGCCTCCCCGATGGCTTTATCCACTTCCTCCCTCTCCTGGGTGGAAAAGCGGCCCAGCACATAATCAGCCAGATCCCAGCCTGCCGGTTTTGCACCCACACCCACCTTGATACGGTAAAAATTCTGGGTGCCGAGCTGTGCGATAATGCTTTTCATTCCATTATGCCCTCCGGCGCTGCCTTTTTTCCGGATGCGTATCTGTCCCGGCTCCAAATCTATGTCATCGTAAATGACGATCAGCTCTGTCTCCGGGTCTATTTTATAGTAATTGATAAACTCCCGTACAGAATCACCGCTCAGGTTCATATAGGTAAGGGGCTTTGCCAGTATCACTTTTTCACCAGCGATCATCCCTTTGCCGTACATTGCCTTGTGCTGGATGCCTGATCCGGGAATCCTATGCCGGTCAACCAGCTCGTCCACGGTATCAAACCCCATATTGTGGCGGGTTCTCTCATACTGTTTTCCCGGGTTTCCAAGTCCTGCAATTAAATACATGTGGTTGATTCTCCTTAGTTATTTCCTCGCTTTTTTAGTTGAAATATACCAGTTCTTCTTTCAGCGGCTCTGTCTGTTCCACGGATACTGCGGTGAGCACAGGACCCTCTTTATTGTAGAAGTCCATATACTCATAATCCACTTCTGCCACAACCTTCACCCATTTTCCTGTTCTTAAAGAACGTGCTTCCGGGCTTTTGCAGACATAGCCGATAAATGTGGTATCATCCGCACAGCAGGTCATAGCCATACGGCCGGGCACAAACATATCTTTCGCAAATTCTCTGGATTTTAAAACCATGCCTGTGAAAGAAACTTTTTTCCCTTTGTAGGTTTCCGGATGGTCCATGGCGTCAATGAACCAGATGCCGTAATCCTCGTCCATGATCTCAATAATATCTGCGTTTACGTCAAAAGGCATTTCATCTTCAAAAATATTTTCAATCTCGCCTTCCTCATCCTCGAAGATGATCTCTGCTGCTTGATTCACTACTTTCACACTTCTGCGGAAGGTTGCCAGCGGCATACCCTGCTCGCAGCGGTTAAAAAGAACCATGTCCGCATTTCTTATCATTTCCACAAAAAGGGATTTCATGTTGTTCATATACACCTGGAAGGTGCTGGCATCCACCGTCACAATGTGCTGGACGATTCCCCAGCCTTTCGGCATATCCATCTCTTCCAGTTTACTGAGCTGCCACATGCCGTTGTATTCAATAATAATGCGGGCCGGATTGTAAAATGCATCGTATGCCACAAGACGCTCCGGCGTCAGTTCCTCGGGGTTGTCCAGGATTTCCACAGAAGTCCTGCTCTTTTTTAATGCCTGTTTGTCAAACTCCTCCTCACCTTCCTCACAGAGGATCAAAAGTGTGGGGCCGTCTATCTGAAAATAATCCTGCTCAATGGTAAAATTCAGGAAAGAGGTCTTGCCGCTCTCCAAAAATCCTGCCATGAGATAAATAGGTACTGTAATTTCATCCATTTTTCCACGTCCTTTCCCTAGAGCTTGTTCTTATGCCAGTTTAAAAAGTTTTTCCAGACTGCTTTCTTTGAGCTTGGAGCCGATCACACAGATCCTGCCCGTATATTCCGGTGAACCTTCACGCACATCTGCCTCGCCCGGTACCATGTCAAAATAAATCCAGCTTCCGTTTTTGCCTTCTACCATTCCTTTTGCACGAAGGATCATGCCGTATTCCTCATCGTCTGACAGTGCTTCCAGGATAACATGGATTTCTTCTTCTGTGTAAGTTTTGGCTGTCTCGCGTCCCCAGCTGGTGAAAACTTCGTCTGCGTGATGGTGATGATGGTCATGGTCATGGTGGCCATGGGTGTGACCGCAGCCGCAGGATTCGGTGTGGTGGTGGTCGTGATCACATTCCTCTTCATGGTGATGCTCATGGCCGCATTCCTCTCCGTGGTGATGGTCATGACTGCATTCCTCTCCATGGTGATGGTCATGATCACATTCCTCTCCATGGTGATGCTCATGACCGCATTCCTCTCCATGGTGATGCTCATGACCGCATTCCTCTTCATGATGATGCTCATGGTGTCCGCCGCATACCGGGCATACTTCCTCTTCCAGAAGCTCTTTTTCCAGAGAACGGTTATTTTCCATGGTATCCAGAATTTTTGCCCCGGATAATTTTTCAATCGGTGTTGTGATAACTGCAGCCGACTTATTCAATCCGCGGATTATCTGAAGGGCTGCGATTACCTTCTCCTCTGCCGCTTTGTCCGTTCTGCTCAGGATAATAGTCCCTGCATACTCTATCTGATTGCTGAAAAATTCACCAAAATTCTTCATATACATTTTGCATTTCATAACATCCACAAGTGTTGTGAAGCTGTTGAGTTTTATGTCAACCTCTCCTTCCACTTTTTTAACTGCTTTGATCACATCGGATAGTTTTCCTACACCTGAGGGCTCAATGATAATACGGTCCGGCTCATACTTCTGAATCACCTCTTTTAAAGCCTCCCCAAAATCCCCGACCAGGGAACAGCAGATACAACCGGAATTCATTTCACGAATCTCAATTCCGGCCTCCTTCAGAAAACCGCCGTCGATACCAATCTCTCCGAACTCATTTTCAATGAGCACTACCTGCTCGCCTTTGTATGCCTCTTTCAGAAGCTTTTTAATCAAAGTTGTCTTACCTGCTCCCAAAAAACCCGAAAAAATGTCAATCTTTGTCATCTCTGTCTCATCCTTTCAAAATTAATTTTATTTATATTGTATCTGAGTATGTCTGAAACTTATTATCTGCCTGTAGATCCAGCCAATTTCATATCCGTCCACGGCCGGTATCTCTCTGCCCGACCATAACACGGTAAAAGGGGACGAAAGTACCACTTCCGCCCCTGCTGTGCATGAATTTGTCCAAAACGCTTTTGCGTTCTTATCATATTATCATATGTTGATAGAAATTAGCAAGATTTTTTCGTCCAGAAAAAGAGCAATTTTCTGACACGCTGTAACAGTACAGACAAGCTGAACCGTTACGACACACTCTGATACAAAATATGGAGTATACTCCATGAAATCCTTCTTTTTCCTTGTTGACATTGGTTTTACAGGCTATGATAGTCTTAATTCATCAAAAGCTGAAGCGTTTTTCAGTAAGAATGGAGGAAAAGATTTATGAATGCAAAAGAAAAAGTGAAGAAAGAGCCTACCCTGCTCCTGGCTCTGACACCGGTAGTGCTGACTGTCATCATCCTGATTTTTTCTGTGTCTGTGCTGAAGGTGGATGTTCAGGTTCCGCTTATACTGGGTACCTGCATTACGGCATTTATTGCCATTGTCTTTCTGGGTTACACCTGGCAGGATTTGGAGGATGGGGCCATTGAATCGCTGAAAAGTATTATGCAGGCTGTGCTGCTGCTGATCATCATCGGCGCTACCATTGGAACCTGGATTGTGGGCGGTGTAGTTCCTGCACTCGTTTACTACGGGCTGCAGATTCTCACGCCTGCCTTCTTCCTGGTGGCCTGTATGATCCTGTGCAGTATTGTCTCCCTTGCTGCAGGCGGTTCCTGGGCTACTGTGGGCACCATCGGCATTGCCCTTGTGGGAATCGCAAAGGGACTGGACATTCCTGTCGGTCTGGCAGGCGGTGCCATTATATCCGGTGCCTATTTCGGTGATAAAATGTCTCCCCTGTCCGATACCACGAACCTGGCTGCTGCCATTGCGGGCGCAAAACTCACAGACCATATCAAACATATGATGTACACTACTGTCATTGCCTATGGTATTTCCATTGTGGGCTTCGGTATCATCGGTTTCCGTTTTGCCGGACAGGAGTTAGACCACGGACAGATCAACGGAATCCTGGACGCTCTGGCTGCCAACTATAACATTACCCCCTGGCTGCTCCTGGTACCTGTCATTGTAATTGTCCTGATTGCCCTAAAAGTCCCGGCTATCCCCGGTCTCTTCGCCGGAACAGTGCTCGGTATGATCTGCGGGGTTGTCTTCCAGCATCAGGATTTATCCATTGTGTTCAATGCAGTACAGAACGGTGTTGTAGTTGAGACAGGCCATGCCATGGTAGATGAACTTCTCACAAGAGGCGGACTGATGAGCATGATGTGGACGGTTTCCCTTATCATCTGCGCCCTGTCCTTCGGCGGTATACTGGAATGTACCGGCATGATGAGTGTAATCGCCAACAAACTGCTGGAATTTGCCAAAAATACAGGCTCACTGGTGCTTGTCACCATTATCTCTGCCCTGTTCTGCAATGTACTCCTTGGAGACCACTGCATTGCCATTGCCATTCCGGGCAGAATGTTCAAGGATGAATACCGAAAGCGCGGACTTGCCCCGAGGAACCTCTCCCGTGTACTGGAGGATGCCGGCACTGTCACTTCCCCGCTCATCCCCTGGAATACCTGCGGTGCCACCATGTCCGGCTTCCTGGGTGTGCCCACACTGACCTATCTGCCTTACTGCTTCTTTAATATCCTCTGCCCTATCGTCTCAGCCATCTTTGGCTTTACAGGGCTGACCATCATGAAGCTGGAGGATGACCCTTCTTCTGACCAGTATGTGGAAAAGAAGGAAAAACGCCTTGTTAAAGAATAAAAATGTTTGTTTTCTGGAGGAACTTTATGAAAAATCTTAACCGGGACCAAGTGATCTATACCATGAGCAGAGAGCACGCTCCTGTTCTCACAGTTAAAAACGGTGAAACCGTCACAGTACATACCTATGACTGTTTTAAAGACAGGCTGATCCCAGATGACAGCTCCTTTGACTCTCTGCTCTTTGATGAGTTAAACCCCGCCACAGGCCCCATTTTTGTTGAAGGCGCCAAACCGGGGGATACTCTGAAAGCAGAGATCCTGGATATCTCCCTCGCCCCCACAGGCGTAACGGAAATTGATTCTGAATTTGGCTGCCTTGCTCATTTGGTGAAAACCCCTGCCGTCAAACGTCTGCCGGTAAGAAACGGAAAGATCGGCTTCAGCCCCAGGCTTTCCCTTGACTTAAAACCCATGGTCGGTGTCATCGGCGTAGCCCCGGCAGGACAGGCTATCCCCACAGATACACCTGATTCCCACGGCGGAAATATGGACTGTACCCAGATTAAAACAGGTTCCAGTATTTATTTCCCTGTTGCTGCAGAAGGTGCGCTTTTATCTCTGGGTGATCTTCATGCCTGCATGGGCGACGGGGAAATCGGAGGCTGCGGTGTGGAAATCGCAGGTGAGGTCACCTTAAAACTGACCGTGATCCCCGATCATCAGAAACCATACCCTATTGTTGTCACTGACAAAGAGGTTATGGCTGTTGCCTCCTGCAAAACAGTGGATGAGGCCTGGGCCAAAGCTGTGGAGTACCTGCATGATTACATGGTAACCGAAACAGAACTGACCTCTGATGAGGCGATCATGCTCCAGTCCATAGCTGCAGACCTGTCCATCTGCCAGACTGTAAATCCGAACAAAACGGTGCGTATGTCCATCCCTTTAAAATATCTGGAGGCATACGGATACCGGCAGAAATAATCTGCTTGCCAAAGCATTTCCCTCTCTTGTATACTGGATGTAACAACCAGCTGCAAGGGAGGGATTTTTTTGGAATATTTGAAAAAAGCAAAGCCTGTGGACCGTCAGAAGCAACAGAATCTGGAAGCCGAAGTCCATGCCATTATCAGGGATGTCTCCGCAAGGGGAGACAGAGCTTTGATTGAATACAATACACAATTTGACGGAAATACACGCACAAGCCTGCGCATTTCCCCGGAGGAAATCCGACGGGCCTATGATCTTACTTCCCCTGCATTGATCGAGGACCTGAAAACCACGGCACAGCGTCTGGAGGATTTCGCCCTGAAACAGAAGGCTTCCCTGCACGGTTTTTCCGATTATGAAATATCTCCGGGCATTTTTCTCGGACAGAAGATCATTCCGGTGGACTCCTGCTGCTGTTATGTTCCGGGCGGCGGGTATCCGCTGTACTCCACTGCCCTGATGATGGGCATTACTGCCCGGACAGCAGATGTGAGAAGAATTGCCATGTGCACGCCTGCCGTCAACGGGACAGACAGTGTCCACCCTTCCACCCTGGTAGCCATGGATATTGCCGGGATCCGTGAAATATACGCGCTGAGCGGTGCCCATGCGGTTGCCGCCTTTGCCTGCGGAACAGAGCAGATAGAACCTGTGGACATGATCGTAGGCCCGGGCAACCAGTATGTGACAGAGGCCAAGCGCCAGTGTTACGGGCGTATCGGTATTGACTTTCTGGCCGGCCCCAGTGAAATTCTGGTTATCGCTGACCGGGAGGCAGACCCTGCCTGCATCGCGGCGGACCTTCTCTCAGAATCTGAACATGACTCCCAGGCGATTGCCCGGCTGATCACCACAGATAAGACACTTGGGCTTGAGGTAATCCGTCAGGTGGAAAAGCAGCTTCCCGAGCTTGAGACAGAGGACATTGCATCCGCCTCCTGGAACACCTGCGGTGAAGTTATACTGGCAGACTCCCTGGATGACGCATGCCGTCTTGCCAATGCCTTTGCCCCGGAACATCTGGTGTTGCAGTTTGCCGGTGCAGAGGCCTATACGGATAAATTTAAGAATTACGGTTCCCTGTTTATGGGAAAATATTCTGCTGTTGTATACAGTGACTATGTAAACGGCATTAACCATACCCTGCCCACAGGAAAGGCCGCCCGGTACAGCGGCGGTGTCTGGATCGGTACCTTTTCCAGGGTCTGCACGACCCAGCGGCTGACAAAGGAGGCTGCTCATCAGGTTGCAGCACTTGCCTCCCACCTGGCGGAAGGGGAAGGTTTCCCGGGACATGCCAATGCTGCAGCCATACGGCTGAAATCCTGAAAAGACTTGAAATCCTATAAACTTTTTGCAGGATGGAAAAAAACAGGCCGATGACCGGAAGAATCCTCTTCCGGTCATCGGCCTGTTTTTTGTGTGCCTGTCTTTTGTACTGCTGTACTTTCCTCTGTTTTGCTCTCATACAGTAAAAGCTGGTTCCCTTTTCCGACTTCCACCGGGCAGTCGATCGTACGCTCTTTTATAAGCGCATATCCATTCTCTTTCATTTCCTCAAGGAACTGTTTTTTATCAAATAATCTTTCTTCATTTTTTCCGGAGAAATAGCAGCCTATAATCTCGCCGTTTTCCTTCAGATATTCCAGCATCCGGCCGGACATAGATTCCCCGCGGCATGTTTCTCTGTAATTCGAGCTGAAATAGTCGATCAGCAGATCCACGCTTCCCTTTTTCAAAGGATAATTACCGCTTCCATCGGCAATATACAGAATGTCAAGGTCAAGCTTCAGGTACTCAATCCTCTCTTTGTACATTCTGAGCACCTGTGGATAACGGTCTGTAATGATGAACAGCACACGGTTCTCTATTTTTCTAAAATGCGTATACAAATAAAAAAATTCATTGATATCCGTCTCCATAACCACCCTGTCATAGAGCTGCATCCCTGAAATACGATGAAGGAGAAAGTTATAGCTTCTCTGCAGCATCGTCACCACAGATGCGGGAAGATCTTTATATTTTTCCCGCTCCAGATCCGCACCCCCGTCCGCTTCATCTGCCGCGCTGGGTGACAAAATGATCCCGTCCCTGATCTCAAGGGCATATCCGCAGGAACAGGCCAGTTTTCCATTATAAATATATCTGCTGTTCATCTGCACCTGCTCAACGGCAAAGGCTTCTCCGCAGAAAGGACAGCGCAGGTATTCCAACGCTTTTAGGGGAGCGCCCACTAGCACTTTATCCCCTGCTGTCTCGATGGCAAAGGATTTCTCTTCCTCTTCTATACGCGCAATCTCATCTTCGATATTTTCAATATCCTTTCGCAGGGATTTTTTCTTTTTGTCCAGAAGAATCAGGTACTCGGCTATTTCCTGGGGTTCTACCCAGTTGGAAGTGCGCCGCAGAGACAAAACTTTCTGGATCTCTTTCAACAGGAATCCCATTTCCTTCAGCTTATGAATCCAGCGGATGTCCTCAATACTGTCCTCACTGAAATCATACAGATTCCCATGCCTCCCGGGAACCAGAAGGCCCAGCTCCATGTAGTAGCGGATTGTATCCTGGGATATATGCAGTAATTTTGAAACCTCACCTATTTTGATACAACCTCACCTCTCTTCTCACCCGGATCGCTGCGCCAGCAGATGCACACTGCGGTTCAATTTCACTTTTATATTTCACACTTAACTTTATTTCTTAGTGCTTGTTAATCATCATACTCATCATCATATTCCATTGCCTGACGTTCTCTGGCTTCCTCTAATGCTCTGTTAATCTGCTCTGTTAACAAATGCTTTTCCGGCAAAACAGTCAAATACTGTGAAACACGAATGCCCGCCTTATCTAACTGTAAAAGTTCAATTTGCTCGTTTCCTCCTTCTGTACATAAAATCAGCCCTAAAGGAGTTTCCTCGCCGTCCTGCATTTCATACTTTTCCAACCAGCGCAGATACAATTCCATCTGTCCTTTATACGACGCCTTAAACTTTCCGAGTTTTAGTTCTACCGCTACCAATCTATGTAATGCCCTGTTGAAAAACAACATGTCCAGAAAAAAATCCTCACCGTCTATTACCATATGCTTCTGCCGTTCAACAAATGTAAATCCTGTTCCTAACTCCATTATAAATTTCTCCAGTTCGGTCAACAGCATTTCTTCAAGGTTTTTTTCTTTAAAATTACCTCTTAATCCGGTAAAATCAAGAAAATATGGATTGTGAAAAACAATATCCGGAGACACTTTATCTTTATTCTTTAGTTCCGCAATCTCCTGTCTGATCAATTCTTCTGGCTTTGAACTGATTGCGGTTCTTTCATACAACATGCCACTTATTTTTTTCCGCAATGTTCTGACATTCCATTTTTCATATCTGCATAATTCCGCATAAAAATCTCGTGCAACATCATCTTTTACAGGAATCAATGCAACGAAATGTGACCAGGATAATTGTCGTGACAGTGTAACGACATTCTCCAACGAAGGAAAACTTTTTGCAAACTGCATCATCCTTCGTAATTTTTTCTCATCATAACTGTTACCATAATATGCTGTTAATTGTCGTGACAACGTCACGACTATCTGCTTTCCGTATTGAGCTCTGGCGTTTCCCAATACATCTTCATTAATTCGATTTCCAATATTCCAAAATAATATTGTGATTTCCGCATTAGCAACGGCCGCTACTTTTGTTTTTGACTCCTGTATGAGATGATTTATATCTTGAAATAATTTATTTACGGTCTCTTCCATATACACCTCTCCTCATGAACATCATAATGTGTTATATCAATCCAACAGTTCATCCAAAACTTGCCTCGTTGCGCCCATTATATTGCGAACTGCGTTCCCAATCTTCTGCAGTCGCCAAATGTGAGCAAGCTCCCACTTGGCTCGTTGCGCCCATTATATCAACAAAAACGGACATTTTCAACGAAATGATTTGTTTTTCCTGCAAAGTGTGATAGAATGTAGCTTGAAACAGCAGCATGTCATTCGGAGCCTGAAAAACGGACTTCGGATGCGGATAGAAATACAGGAAAAGGGGATTTTTGCCATGTATAGTTTTCAGAATGATTACAGTGAAGGAGCGCACCCTAACATACTCAGGGCGCTGGAAACCATCAATTATCACCAGAACAATTCATACGGACTGGACGAGCACAGTGACAACGCAAGGGAATTGATTCAGGAAGCACTTGAGGATTACAGCGTGGACATTCATTTTATCGCCGGAGGTACTCTCACCAACCTGACTTTTATCTCCCATATTCTGCGTCCATATGAAGCTGTTTTAAGTGCCGATACCGGTCACATCAACACTCACGAGACCGGGGCTATTGAATCCACGGGGCATAAGGTATTTTCCATTCCCGCGGATGACGGAAAACTGACACCGGACCTGATTCGTCCTGTCTTAAAATTACATGAAAATGAACACTGGGTGGAACCACGCCTGGTTTATATATCCAATCCCACAGAGGTGGGAACTGTTTACACCAAAGAAGAGCTGGAAATTCTGTATGCCTTCTGCAAACGCCACGACCTGTATCTGTACATGGACGGCGCGCGCCTGGCTATGGCCCTGGCTGTGGAGGAGACACACCTGACCTTCCCGGACCTGCCGGATTTATGTGACGCCTTCTACATCGGCGGAACGAAAGTGGGCGCCATGTTCGGCGAGGCTCTTGTTATTGTAAAAGAAGAATTTAAAGACCATTTCCGCTTCAATATGAAACAGCACGGAGCAATCCTTGCAAAGGGCTGGATGATGGGCGTTCAGTTCGAGGAACTTTTTAAAGAAGGGCTGTATCTGGAGCTTGGACGCAAAGGTGTTGCCATGGCACAGATTCTTAAGGATGTGTTTGAAAAAGCAGGCATCCCGCTTCTGGCGCCGGCACCTACCAACCAGGTATTCCCTATCTTCCCGGATGCTCTGGCGGAAGCGGTAAACGAAAGATTCCTGACCACCTTCCAGTGCAAACCCGATTCGGAACACACCTGCCTCAGATTCTGTACTTCCTGGGCAACCAGTGAGGATGCAGTCAGGGATTTCGCCTCAGAGTTTGAGGATCTGGCAGCCAAATTCAACAGATAACACCTGAACTTAAACTTAATGTAAAGGCATTCCGGAAGCTTCTTAATCCTGAATGCCTTTTTTTATTATAGGAGACTCCTTATATGAATATCGATCCAGCCGTCAATGATAATTTAAAAGAACAAGCAGCCCACGGAAGCCATGAATTTCCCCTTCAGGTATATCAGGACATGGAATACTGCGAAAACGGGCTGATCCTTTACAACCACTGGCATGAAGAGGCAGAGATCCTCTTTGTGACAGAAGGCATGATGGAGCTGGTGGTAGACGGCATTTCCATCATTGCCGGAAAAGACACCATTGTACTGATCCCCCCAAACCAGCTTCATGGTGCCTATCAATACAGGGATCAAACCTGCCGTTTTACCTCCATTGTGTTCCACCCTGACTTTATTTCCAGTAAAAATCAGGATGCCATCCAGGCCGGACAGTTAAATCCGTTCTTTGAGAACAGCTTTGTGTCCTCCTATGTTATATACGGCACGGATTTGAAATGTGAGGCTGTTCAGCATCTCCTCGGGGAACTCACAGCAGCCTATCACGCCTCCCATCCCTATCGGGAACTGCTGATCAAGGGATACCTTTACCAGATTTTATTTCATCTTCTGATAAAAGAAGAAAAGCACAATATAAAATCCACATCCGACTATATAAATGAGGAGCGAAAAAAGAAGATTCTAAGATACATTGATGAAAATTACCAGAACCCCTTAAACCTTGATTCCCTTGCCAAATCCGTCTCCCTGAGCAGGGAACAGTTCTGCCGTTTTTTCAAAAAATCTTTCCGCTCCACCCCTGTCTCTTACCTGAACCGCTACCGCATTAACCGTTCCATGTCGCTGTTAAGGGAGACCGGTCTTCCCGTCATAGATATTGCTCTTGCTGTAGGATTTGACAGCAGCAACTACTTTGCCGTATCTTTCCGAAAGGCAACGGGAATGACACCCAGCCAGTTTAGAAATATGACATGATTTTAATATACCCTGACATCATAATAGATGTTTTTTCCCCGGGATAATCTTATAATACTGGAAAATGAACGTCAGCCGTGATTGTCCGGCCAGAGCGCTACACAACTTATTTATCTACAGGAGGAAAATTATGTCATTCTTTACCCAAAGCGAAAATTATATTGAATACCACAATGCCGGCGAAACCCTCCGCATTATGGCATGGGGCGCAAACAGCCTGAGAGTTGTTTCCGTACCCTCCGGTCCCCTGGACCTTTCAAGCAGTGCCCTGAAAGAACAGGAACCGTCACACACACAGATTCAGGCAGACGAGGAAACTGCCACGATCACAAACGGCAAAATCTCCGCTCTCATTGACACAAGAGGCTGGAACAGCGCGGCGGTTGTCACCTTCTTTGACGACAAAAAGGAAATACTGCTCAAAGAGATGGACGGCGGCGGCGCCCTGATCCGCAGGGCCCGTAAATTTTCCCCTTATATCGGCGGCGATTACCGTCTGAAGGTCAGCTTTGAGGCCAACAAGGACGAAAAAATATACGGCATGGGCCAATATCAGCAGGACATCCTGGATTTGAAAGGCTGCAATATTGAACTGGCCCACAGAAACTCCCAGGCATCCATCCCCTTCTATGTATCCAGCAAAGGCTACGGCTTCTTCTGGCACAATCCCGCCATCGGCAGCGTCTCCTTCGGCAAAAATGTAACAGAGTGGCGGGCTGACAGCACCAAAAAAATGGATTACTGGATCACAGCAGGCGACACTCCCGCTCAGATCGAATCTCAGTACAGCCAGGTGACAGGGCGCGCTCCCATGATGCCGGAATGCGGACTGGGCTTCTGGCAGTGCAAACTGCGCTACCATAACCAGGAACAGGTATTGTCTGTTGCCAGAGAATATCACCGCCGGGGCATTCCTGTGGATGTGTTTGTGGTTGACTATTATCACTGGCCGCGGTGCGGAGACTACCGTTTTGATGAGCATTTCTTCCCGGATCCCAAGGCCATGGCGGAAGAACTGCGCTCTTACGGAATGGAACTTATGGTATCCGTGTGGCCCCAGATCGACTGGCGCAGTGAGAACTTCAAGGAGATGCGCCAGAAGGGTCTTCTCGTCCAGACAGAACACGGCCTGAACGTCCAGATGGATTTCCAGGGCAACAATGTATTCTATGATGCCACCAACCCTGAGGCCAGAGAATATGTCTGGGAGAAATGCAGAAAGAATTACAGGGAAAACGGAATCAAACTCTTCTGGCTGGATGAAGCGGAACCGGAATATACCACCTATGATTACGAAAACTACCGTTACTATGCCGGAAGCGTCATGCAGCAGGGAAACATTTACCCCAGAGAATACGCCCGCGGCTTCTATGAAGGCCAGAAAGCAGCTGGCCAGGAGGACGTTCTGAACCTGGTGCGCTGTGCATGGGCAGGAAGCCAGCAGTACGGTGCCCTGATCTGGTCCGGCGATATCCACTCCACCTATCAGGATTTCCGCAACCAGATCGTGGCCGGCCTGCAGATGGGGCTCTCCGGAATCCCCTGGTGGACAACAGATATCGGCGGCTTCCACGGCGGCAACATTTATGACAAGGACTTCCAGGAACTGCTGATCCGCTGGTTCCAGTTCGGCGCCTTCTGCCCTGTTATGCGCCTTCACGGCAACCGCCTCCCGCGCACACCGCTCTACAAAGCAGACGGAGAGGAGACTGAGGGAACCGGCACAGACAATGAGATTTGGAGTTATGGGGAAGAAAATTACCAGATCATGAAGAAATTCATTGAGATCCGTGAAATGATGCGGGATTATACCAGAAGCCTTATGGCTGAGGCCCACGAGACAGGCGCTCCGGTTATGCGTACCATGTTCTATGAATTCCCGGAGGATTTAAACACCTGGGAACTGGATACCCAGTACATGTACGGCCCGGACATTCTGGCAGCTCCTATTGTGGAACCCCACGCCTTCAGGCGGAAGGTCTATCTGCCTAAGGGCAGCACCTGGACCAATGCCCATACGGGTGAAATTCTGGAAGGCGGACAGTGGATCGAAGCGGAAGCTTCCATGGATACCCTTCCTGTATTTCTGCGGGATGGCAGACAGGAATATCTGATCAAAAATATATAATATAAAATTCAGTGTTGACAATTTTCTCCAGCCGCTATATGATTATGGCAGGAAAAATACCTGAAAACAATTGAATACGCAAGGGGAGCTGACGCGTCGGCTGAGAGGAAATACGAACGGATTTCGACCCTGAGAACCTGATACGGATAATGCCGGCGTAGGAAGCGAACCAGAAGTTTATGTAATATTTGGTGCACCCCATCAGGGGTGCATTTTTTTCACCTCTTCTATCTCCTTCCGGGCATTTCCGTGTCACACAGAAAGGAGATTTACATGCAGTACACAACACAGATGGACGCTGCCAGAAAAGGCATTATCACAAAAGAGATGGAATCGGCAGCCAAAAAAGAACAGATGGATGTCAGAGAACTCATGGCTCTCATGGCCAAAGGCCAGGTCATCATTCCCTGCAACAAAAAACACACCTCTCTGGAGCCAAACGCCATTGGTTCCATGCTCAGAACGAAGATCAATGTAAATCTGGGCATTTCCAGGGACTGCAAAGACATGGACATGGAAATTGAAAAAGTCAACAACGCGGTAAAAATGGGTGCTGAATCTATTATGGATCTGAGCTCCTACGGGGATACCCGCACCTTCCGCAGACGCCTGACAAAAGAATGCCCTGCCATCATCGGAACCGTCCCCATCTATGACGCTGTAGTCTACTATCACAAACCCCTGAAAGAGATCACTTCCCGGCAGTGGCTTGACATTGTCCGCATGCACGCCGAGGACGGGGTGGACTTCATGACCATCCACTGCGGCATCAACAAAGAGACTGCCGGAAAATTCAAACGAAACAAACGTCTGACCAATATCGTTTCCCGCGGGGGCTCCATTATCTTTGCCTGGATGGAAATGACAGGCCAGGAAAACCCCTTCTACGAACATTATGATGAGATTCTGGATATCTGCCGGGAATACGACATTACCATGAGCCTTGGAGACGCCTGCCGCCCCGGATGCATTCAGGATGCCTCTGATATTTCCCAGATTGAGGAGCTGATTACTCTGGGTGAGCTGACAAAACGCGCCTGGGAAAAGGATGTACAGGTTATGGTAGAAGGCCCCGGACACATGCCCCTTGACCAGATTGAGGCCAATATGAAGATTCAGCAGACACTCTGTCAGGGTGCCCCCTTCTATGTGCTGGGTCCCCTGGTGACAGACATTGCCCCCGGATACGACCACATTACCGCTGCCATCGGCGGTGCCATTGCAGCCACCTACGGCGCTTCCTTCCTGTGCTATGTGACCCCGGCGGAACACCTGCGTCTGCCCAATCTGGAGGACGTAAAGGAAGGTATTATAGCTTCCCGCATCGCAGCACATGCCGCAGATATTGCTAAAGGTGTAAAAGGCGCTGCCGACTGGGACAATAAAATGAGTACAGCCCGCAAGAAACTGGACTGGGAAGAAATGTTCCGTCTCTGTCTGGACCCGGAAAAAGCCGGGCGCTACCGGGCAGAGGCAAAGCCTGAAAAGGAGGACACCTGCAGCATGTGCGGTAATTTCTGCGCAGTCAGGAACATGAACCGTATCCTGGAAGGCGAGATTGTCAGCATCTATGACGAATGATAAAAGCAACACTGCAAATACGAAGACCTGTTAAGCAGTCACACAGCACATACATAAAGAGGTATATCAAATGATAACAATCAACGGAAATGCCATTCATCTTACTGCCCCCTGTACAGTGGAAACCCTCCTAGTGGAACAGGGCTATTCCCTGCAGCGCATCGCGGTGGAGAGAAACGGTGATATTCTTTCCAAAAACCGTTACGCTGACACCATCGTTCAGGATGGAGATACCTATGAAATTGTCAGCTTTGTAGGAGGCGGCTGATTTGAAAGAAAGACATACGATCCTGTCCAAAGACGAAATCGAGGAAGTTCTTATAGAACGCCATACCCTCCCCATACACCGGAAACTCCGGAATGCCGGTGCCGCCATTGCCGGCCTCGGCGGTCTGGGCTCCCATGTGGCTGTAATGCTGGCGCGTACCGGCATCGGAAGTCTTCACCTGATCGATTTTGACCGGGTGGAGCCCAGCAATTTGAACCGGCAGATTTACAGGATGAAGCATTTAGGCAGGTATAAAACAGAAGCGCTGAAAGAAGAAATCTCAGAGATCAACCCTTACATCTCAGTCCGCACCGACACAGTTAAGGTAACAGAGAACAATATAGACCGCCTGTTTAGGGATGACAAGATCATCTGTGAAGCATTTGACCGGGCAGAAAATAAGGCCATGCTGGTCAACTATCTTCTGGAACACCGTCCGGATACTTTCATTGTATCCGGTTCGGGCATGGCCGGCTATGGGAGCAGCAACTCCATACATACAGAAAAGAGGATGAAAAACCTGTATCTCTGCGGGGACGGCACCAGTGACATTGCCTCCGGCATAAGCCTGACAGCTCCCAGAGTCACTCTCTGTGCAGCACATCAGGCCAATATGATACTGCGGCTCATTCTCGGAGAAAAAGACGTATAGAAAAGAGGAAAAAGACATGATAAAAGATGACAAACTTATATTGGGAGGACACGAATTTCACTCCCGTTTTATTCTGGGTTCCGGCAAATACAATCCGGAACTGATCCACGCTGCCGTTAAAAATGCCGGGGCTGAAATCATTACTCTGGCTGTACGCAGAGCCAACAGCGGCACTGCCAGTATACTGGAACATATACCGGACAGCATAACACTCCTTCCCAACACCTCCGGGGCCAGAACTGCGGATGAAGCAGTAAGGATCGCCCGCCTCGCCAGGGAACTGGGCTGCGGGGATTTTGTTAAAGTTGAGGTCATCCGAGACTCCAAATACCTGCTGCCGGACAATCAGGAAACCATCCGCGCCACAGAGATGCTGGCAAAAGAGGGCTTTATTGTCATGCCTTACATGTACCCTGATCTAAACGCCGCCAGAGACCTGGAACATGCCGGAGCTGCGTGTATCATGCCGTTAGGTGCCCCCATTGGTACCAACAAGGGATTGTGCACAAGGGAATTCATCAAAATCCTTATCGAGGAAATTGACCTTCCCATTATTGTAGACGCAGGAATCGGCCGCCCTTCCCAGGCTTGTGAAGCCATGGAGATGGGCGCTGCCGCAGTCATGGCAAATACAGCCATTGCCACTTCCGGCGACATACCCGCCATGGCGGAAGCCTTTAAAAAAGCCATTGAAGCAGGACGTACCGCATACCTATCGGGCCTTGGGCGCGTTGTAAACGGCAGAGCCAGCGCCTCCTCTCCGCTCACCGGATTTCTGGAACAATAAGGAGGTGGAAAAATGACTGCATCAAGAACAAATCATATGGAATATATGGAGGGTATGGAAGCTCTGGATTCTGATGTTATGGATAAAGTGATAAGTGCCATGGACAGCTATGACTATCACCGTTATACAGAAGCACACGTACTGGCTGCACTGTCCCATGACACACGGACACCGGAGGATTTCGCAGCGCTTCTGTCTCCCGCCGCGGAACCTTTCCTGGAAGAGATGGCACAGGCTGCGCGGGCTGAAACCAGGAAACACTTCGGAAACTGTGTAAATCTCTTTACGCCGCTTTATATCTCCAATTACTGTGAAAACCACTGCATTTACTGTGGTTTCAACTGCCATAACCATATCCGCAGGGCAAGGCTTACCGCGGAGCAAATCGAGTTGGAAATGGCTGCGATCGCCAAAACAGGACTGGAAGAAATTCTTATACTGGTCGGCGAGAGCCGTGCAAAAAGTGATGTCAGGTATCTGGGGGAGGCGTGCAGGATTGCCAGAAAATACTTTAAAATGGTGGGACTGGAAGTCTATCCTATGAACAGTGAGGAGTATGCCTATCTCCATAAATGCGGAGCTGATTATGTGACCGTATTTCAGGAGACTTATAATTCCCATAAGTATGAGACGCTGCATCTGGCCGGGCATAAAAGAATCTTCCCTTATCGGTTTCACGCGCAGGAGCGGGCATTGAAAGGCGGAATGAGAGGAGTTGCTTTTGGGGCACTTCTGGGGCTGGATGATTTCAGAAAGGATGCATTTGCTACAGGGATGCACGCCTGGTATCTGCAGCGGAAATATCCGCAGGCTGAGATTGCGTTTTCCTGCCCGCGTCTCAGGCCGATCATTAATAATGATAAGATCAATCCTAAGGATGTGCATGAACCACAGCTTCTTCAGGTGATCATGGCTTACAGACTCTTTATGCCGTTTGCCGGAATCACGATTTCTACCAGGGAACGGGCTGAGTTCCGGGATCATGTGGTCACGATCGCAGCGACTAAGATTTCTGCAGGGGTAAGTACCGGAGTCGGCAGTCATGTGGAGGAGCTGGAGGATAAGGGGGATGACCAGTTTGAGATTTCAGATGACAGAGGTGTTGAGGAGGTCTGCAGGGCTGTCAGAGACGGGGGAATGCAGGTGGTCATGAATGATTATGTATTCGTATAACAGCGAGGTGTAGTATAGCGGGCAGGGTGGATATCCCTTTGTATGCTTGCTGTCATCACGGAAACTAAATAAAAGCGGAGGAAAACTGCCATATGGGAGCTGGCTTTATTCCACACAAATTGGCAGAGGTAGTATTATGGGTAAAATGAGGAATGGGTTAAGATTTGATAAGATGCTGGTGATTACCAATCGGCTGATTTGTGATGGGGATTTTCTGGAGCGGATCGAGACGGTGGCTGCTAAAAAGCCAAAAGGAATTGTGTTGAGAGAAAAAGATTTGGGAGTCGGGGAATATAGAGAACTGGCTATGAAGGTGCTTAAGATATGCAGGCGATATGATGTTGACTGTATTCTGCATTCCCGGGCAGAGGCGGCAAGGGAGCTTGGCTGTCCTCGTATCCACCTGCCTTTTTCAAGGTTTTGCGGGGATAATATCTGTGTAAAGTCCGGCGAAAGTGAACGTCTATCAGGTTCTGATGAGAGGAGCAGGCTGCTTATGGATTTTGATCTGATCGGTGTTTCTGTTCATTCGGTGGAGGAGGCCATTTTTGCTGAGAAGATGGGGGCCGGTTATGTAACGGCAGGGCATATTTTCCTGACGGACTGCAAAAAGGGACTTGCTGCCAGAGGGCTGCCTTTTCTGAAAAACGTCTGTGAATCGGTTGGGATTCCTGTATATGCCATTGGCGGTATTACACCGGATCATGTGGATGACGTGCTGGGAGCAGGGGCGGCAGGTTTTTGTGTTATGTCAGGAATCATGCGGAATTCGGTGTGGGACGTATAGATAAGAGCAGGTATTGGCCCCATCACAAAGCGATTTTTAATGGGCGAATACCGTAACGATTCAGCCGGCTGAATCGTTACAATTTTCTTTCAGGAACCTTCTCACATTTCCTCCCAGAATCTTTTCTGTCTGGCTGTATGTAAAGCCGTGTTTTTCCATTTGCTCTGCCAGAAGCTGTACCTGGCTGCAGTCAGAGATCTCGGGGAGTTCCAGGATGCCGTCGTAATCGCTGCCCAGACCCAGGCAGTCACTTCCGCCGACGTTCAGAATATAGGACGCCATCTGTACGATCTCTTCCACTGTTGTGCCGGCTTCTCCGGGTTTCCAGTTGGGGCGCATGAAGGAGACTGCGTAGTTCAGGCCCATCACACCGCCCCGGTCAGCCAGGGTGCGTATCATATCGTCTGTGAGATTTCTGGCGGAACCTTTTACCAGGCCTCTTGCATTGGAATGACTGGCCAGGAAAGGGCGGGTGGAATGTTCCGCCACATCCCAAAAGCCGCCGTCGGACAGATGGGATACATCCACCAGGATATGCAGGTGTTCCAGCTCCTCCAGAAACTCCAGGCCCTTTTTCTTCAGTCCCCGGTCATCACCCCAGCTCCAGGTCTTCTGCGTAAGAGGGTCCCCCATACAGTTGGGAAAGCCAAAATCGTTCTCATAGTTCCAGGTAAGAGTTGCCATTCTGACGCCCTGTCGGTGAAACCATCTGAGGGAATCCAGAGAGTTCTGGAATATGGCGCCCTCCTCCAGGGAGAGAAGGGCTGACATCTTACCCGCCTTTTCGTTTGCTTCCAGCTCACTGTAGGTTCTGACCTGGGAGATCAGGTCAGCATTTCGCTGCATTTCCCGCTGAAAGATTTTCAGGATATCTCCGGCAGCCGCCTCTGCGTCCGGTTCCTCCTCCCAGTTAACGTATATGGCAAAGGTCTGCAGGGCATAGCCGCCCTTTTTCATCTTTTCCAAATCTACACTGAGGGAATTATGGCGGAGGGAAGCAGGACTGCCCTCTTTTTCCATTTGGCGGATTTTGCTGATGGTGTCGCAGTGCATATCTATAATCTGCATAATAAAACTCCGTTTCTGCCTTCTTAAATTGAGGGCTTCTTTCTACCAGTATATTGATTTATTCCATGAGATATTAAGAAAGCGCGTTCCCACTGAGCGGAAACGCACCTTCCCTTAACTTATTATCATTTTTAATATAGGAACACAGCCACCCCATAAGCCGGCAGCGGATAACCAAAGGAGTAATCCCTTCCGTCACATTCCTTCTTCACAGCCTTGTAAACGGTCTGCTCCACCGGCGTATCTCCGCCGAATTTAGGGTCCTTACTGTTCAGGATCAGCTTATACTGTTTTCTCTTAGGTACCCCGACCCGGTAATCCTCTCTGGCAACCGGTGTATAATTGATGACAAACAGCAGATTATTCCTTCCGGTAGGCGACTTTCTCACAAAACTGAAAATACTTCTCGCGGCGTCATCCGCATTGATCCACTCAAACCCTTCCTGGCTGTCGTCATTTGCGTAGAGGGCCGGATACTTCTTATATAAAGCAAGCAGTTCCTTCACGTAAGCCTGAAGCTGCTGATGGCACGGTTCTGCCAGCAGGAACCAGTCAAGCTCCCTGGCCTCGCTCCATTCCTGGAACTGACCGAACTCCTGTCCCATGAACAGCAGCTTCTTGCCGGGATGCCCGAACATGTAGCTGTACCCTGCCTTCAGATTCTCGAATTTATCCTGTCCGAGACCGGGCATTTTGTTGATCATGGAGCATTTCAGATGCACGACTTCATCATGAGATAATACAAGGACGTAGTTCTCGCTGTAGGCGTAACTCATGGAGAACGTCATCTTATGGTGATTATATTTACGGAAATATGGGTCAAGCTTCATATACTCCAGGAAGTCGTGCATCCATCCCATATTCCATTTTAAGCTGAATCCCAGGCCGCCCTCCTCAGGCTTGCCGGTTACCATGGGCCATGCTGTGGATTCCTCCGCGATCATGACAGCCCCCTTGTTCTTGCCCAGAACTACGGAGTTCAGGTGCTTGAAGAACTCGATCGCCTCCAGGTTCTTATTTTCCCCGTATTTGTTTGGTATCCACTGTCCGGCCTCTCTTCCGTAGTCCAGATACAGCATGGAGGCAACAGCATCCACACGGAGTCCGTCAATGTGATATTCCTGTATCCAGAACAACGCGTTTGCGATGAGGAAATTTTTCACCTCATTCTTGCCGTAATCAAATACCTTGGTCCCCCAGTCCGGATGCTCACCCTTTCTTGGGTCCGCATATTCATATGTGGGGGTTCCGTCAAAATCAGCCAGTCCGTGGGCGTCCTTCGGGAAATGGGCCGGTACCCAGTCCAAAATGACACCGATCTTATTCTTGTGCATGTAATTTACGAAATACTGGAAATCCTCGGGCGTACCGTACCTGGATGTAGGGGCATAATAACCTGTGACCTGGTATCCCCAGGAGCCGTCAAAGGGATGTTCCGCAATACCCATCAGCTCCACATGGGTATACCCCATCTCTTTGATATAGTCAGCCAGTGAATGGGCCAGCTCTCTGTAATTGTAAAATCCGTCCTCATCCCCGTCTTTTAAAGGGTGTTTCTTCCAGGAACCCGGGTGCAGTTCATAAATGGACATGGCATCCTTCTTCGCATTGTATTCCAGGCGCTTTTTCATCCAGACGGAATCTCCCCATTTGAATTTGGTGATGTCATATACACAGGAAGCTGTACCCGGGCGGTGCTCCGCGTAGTTTGCATAGGGGTCTGCCTTGAAGAGCAGCTTGCCCTTGTATGTGGTGATGCAGAATTTGTACAGATCACCTTCCCGCACCTTGGGCACAAAGAGCTGGTAAATGCCCATGTCATTGTCACACTTCATCACATTTTTATCGGGGTCCCATTTGTTGAAATCCCCCACAACGGACACGGATTCCGCATGAGGTGCCCAGACGGCGAAATAGACGCCGTCTTTGCCCCGCTGTGTTGTGGGATGTGCACCCATCAGCTTATAGATTTCATAATGTGTTCCTTCCCCGAATAAATAGCGGTCCATCTCCGAGAATCTCATTGTTTTTCCTTTAGCCATAAGTCCTTCCCCTTTGTCTTCCTCTGATTTTACAGCACTTTAACCCTGCTGCAGGATTTCCAGCAGAACACTTCCCGCTGCTTCTATGGTAAAATTCAGCCTGCCGTTCTCCGGCTCCACTTCCTCTTGTGTCAAAAGGTTTACATAACGTTTATTCTCCACCGGCACCGGAATACTCACCTGTGCCGGATTCTCGTCATTGTTCACAGCCGTGACAAGACCTTCCTCCTCTGTAAATCTGACAAACGCAAACTGCCTGTTGGTGAGCATCAATTCCCTGTATCTTCCCTCTGCAAGGCAGGTCTTATACTTCTCGTGCATTTCTCCCAGTGTCTTGACCCAGAGCATGATCCCGGAATCCTTATGCTCTTCCAGGGCTTCCCTGATATCCACGGCCGGCCTTAGAGCGTCATCACCGCCGTTGTTCTTGCTTCCCTCAATTCCCCATTCCGATCCGTAATAGATGGATGGTATCCCCGGAAGCGTATACAGCAGTGTATAGATGGGGTAAATATGCTCCTTCACATTGATTTTACTGTAAATGCGGTCCACATCGTGATTGTCAACAAAGGAATACAGCTTCATCCCCCTGTAGATACCGCCGTTCTCCTCAAATTCCCGTCTTATGGTATGGGCGATCTCAAAGTAATTGTGGTCATTGTGTCCGGAATAGATGCCCTTGTGAAGTTCATAATTCGTAACACTGTGCAGCATTTTCTGTCCGTCCTGGATGTATCGGCTGTAGTCTCCGTGGATGACCTCCCCCATAAGCCAGAAGTCCTCTTTCTTCTCACCTGTGCGCCTGCGCATTTCCTCCATGAAGCCAAAGTCAAGACAATCCGCGCAGTCCAGGCGGATGCCGTCAATATCAAAGGTATCAATCCACTCATCTATCACATCCAGAAGATAACCTTTTACTTCCGGGTTCTGCAGGTTTAAGTTCACAAGCTCAAAGCAGTTTCTCCAGGCTTCATAGGAAAATCCGTCATTGTAGGGATTGTTCCATCCGAAATTGATGCCCTTATACCATCCGCAGTACCTGGAACCCTCCCGGTTCTGCTGGATGTCCCTGAAGGCAAAGAATTCTCTTCCCGTGTGGTTGAACACACCGTCCACCACGACTCTGATTCCCAGCTCGTGCGCCTTTTTCACAAATCTGGTAAAGTCTTCATTGTCACCAAGCCGCTGGTCCACAGTCTTATAATCCTTGGTGTCATACCCATGGGTGGTGGACTCAAACAGAGGTCCGATATAGATTGCTGTTGCCTTAATGTCCGCAAGGTGCGGCAGCCATTTCTCCAGTTCCGCGAAGCGGTGTACAACACCTTCTTCTCTATTCACCCTGGGGGCGCCCGTCATCCCGATAGGGTACATATGGTAAAATACTGCCTCTTCATACCATTTTGCCATGTTTCGTTTCCTCCTTTTCCGGCTCTGCCCGATGCGGCAGGCCCAGACAAACCATGCAGGAACGCCATTCCTTGACTACGAATATATCCCATACATAAACTGATGCACAATCTCATATGTGGTCTCATCAGAAATTTCAAATCTTTCCTCTTCGGATAGCCCGTAGCTCACTGTCATAATATGATGGTTGAGCACACCTGTAAACCCCACGGCAAATAATTCCTGCCGCCCCCGCATGTTCCCCAATTGGGGGGATGCATCCTCAAATATCTTCACAATGATCTTATAATACCGCTCTATAAGGGGCGAAACCGTCTTATAGGCCTCGTTCTCTCTTCCGGAATAAAACAGAGACAGCATGAATAAATAGAATTTCTGATTGGACGCAGCATAGTCAAAAAATGTCCGCGCTGCCTGATAAAGCACACCCGGAAGGCTTTCCCCCGGCCTGGCTATATCGATCAGCCTGCTTTCAAACTCCTGATATCCTGTCTCCAGCAGATTCTGCAAAAGTCCCAGCTTGCTTCCAAAATAGTAATATAAAGTTGGCTTGGAGATTCCGGCCTTATCCACGATCTCCTGGACGCCCACCGCATCATACCCCTTGGCATAAAACAGATCAAGCGCCGACTTTAATATCAATTCTTTATTATCCATAACTGCCTCCCGGCTGTTCTGCATTGTATCTATCTTTTGTTTTTTATTTTCATCCTTTGTTCTGCCTATTATTATACCAATCGGTATACAAAAAATCAAGAGGGTGTTGTAAAATACGTTTTTACAATACCCTCTTGTTTAAGGCCGCTCTGCCCGACTTCACGGCTGACGCTTCCTCCCTATCATATACCAAACAGCTTTTTGGCGTTTTCCCTGGTCACATCCACCACAGTTTCATAGGAAACGCCCTTAATCCTGGCAATCTCCTCCGCCACATAAGTCAGATACACAGAACAGTTTCTGTGTCTTCTGTAGGGTTCAGGTGCCAGATACGGGGCATCTGTCTCCAGCAGAAGATAATCCAGCGGTGCGTATTCCACCACATCTTTCAGCCGCTTTCCGTTTTTGAAGGTGACGACTCCGCCTACGCCCAGATAATACCCCATGTTCATGTATTCCTTTGCCTGTTCCACAGAATAGGAATAGCAGTGGATCACGCCCTTCAGGTTATCTGCCCTCTCTGCTTTCATAAGATCCAGTGTGTCCTTTGCCGCATCACGGCTGTGTACAATAATGGGAAGCCCGGTCTCTTTTGCCAGATCCATCTGGCGGACAAACCATTTTTTCTGGATCTCATGATGTTCCTTATCCCAATAATAGTCAAGGCCAATCTCACCCACTGCCACGATCTTCTCCAGATCACACAGGCTTCTGAGCCATTTTATTTTCTCCTCATCAAGGCTGCCCACCTCGTCGGGATGAACGCCCACTGCTCCGTAGACAAAAGGATACTTTTCTGTCAATCTGACCGTATCCTCCACACCCCGCAGGCTGGCGCCCACATTGATGATCGTTCCGATTCCGTGCTGCGCCATGGAGGTTAACAGGCTGTCCCTGTCCCCGTCAAACGCCTCGTCATCGTAATGTGCATGTGTCTCAAATATCATGAATATTCCGCTCCTTCAATTTCTTGTAAACGGTCTGGCGGAACAGCGCGTACACAACAGATGTAAGCGGTATGAAGATCAGCATACCCACAACACCCATCAGACTGCCGCCCACGGTCACTGCCACCAGCACCCAGATAGAGGGCAGCCCCACCGAGTTCCCGACTACATGAGGATAGATCAGATTCCCCTCAATCTGCTGCAGCACCAGAAACAGCACGATAAATGCCAGCCCCTTCATGGGATCCACCACCAATATCAGAAAGGTACCCACAACACAGCCGATAAACGCTCCGAATATGGGAATCAGCGCTGTAAATGCAATCAGTATACCGATCAGCATAGCGTACGGGAAACGAAACAGGGTCATGGATACGAAAAACATGGTTCCCAGGATCACTGCCTCCAGACACTGACCGGTGACAAAGCTGGCAAATGTCCTGTAACTGAGGGAACACACCTCCAGAACCTTTTTCACCATCTTTGCAGACAGAAAAGCGTAGAAAACTTTCTGAACCTGCACCGTCAGCTTTTCCTTCTGCAGAAGGATATATACGGCAAATACAAGGGCGATGAAAAAATTCATAAGTACATTGACCACTGTGCGTGCCATTGCCACTGTGGAGTTGAGCACATTTCCGGCACCGTTTTTCAGGAAGTCAACTGCTGTGCCGATTATGGAATTCCAGTCAAATTCCAGGTTCTGGATCCACTCAGCAATCTGTTTGTTGTTGTGGAAGGTTTCCACAGCCCAAGTCTGAAGCCTCGGTATGGCGGCTTCTATGCTGGCACTCACACTCATAAAGGTCTGACCCATTTCCGGTACAACCACAAGGATGACTACAAGCACTACGCCCACCACCAGAATGAGGGAGAGGATCAGACTCAGCGGGCGTCCCAGCTTTTTCATCTTTCCTTTACTCTCGGCACTTCCGAAAAGTCTCTTTTCCAGAAAGCTCATGGGAACATTCAGTACAAAGGCAAATGCGGCTCCCAGAAGGAAAGGATAGGCTATCCCTACCATGAAACGTGCAAAGACCAGCAGTACATCTGCCCTTTGTATTCCCACATAGACAACCACTGCAAACAGAATCAGAAGCATCAGATTCTTCATATCTTTTTTATTCAGGTTCATACTTCTCCTCTCCTTCTCCCCTCTTTGATTACTTTTTCAGTTTCGCACGTACCCATTTCAGCGCCTGGATAACCGGCAGGTTTGCAATGGACAGGCCGTACACTGTGAAAAGCTGTGCCATATCCAATGTCTGCACGCTGAAAATTTTGTGCAGCCCCGGAATCATCAGCACAGAGGTGATTAATACTAATCCTAACACAAATGCACCGATGAGGTAAATATTATTAAAGAATTTCTTAGTAAATAAAACAGGTCTTACGGATTTACAGTTAAATCCATGCACCAGCCTGGAGGTACACAGGGTTCCGAATGCCATTGTCATGGCCAGGAGCGGGCTCTCCTGATAGCCGATGTAAAAACCGATCATGGTCATGATACCGATAACAAGACCTTCTGTCCCGATATAGGAGAGAAAATCCTTCGTCAGTATGGATTCATTCATAGGACGCGGTTTTTCCTTCATGACATCTTTGGTGTGAGGCTCCAGCCCCAGCGCAATAGCCGGAAGGCTGTCTGTCAGCAGGTTGATAAACAGCAGGTGTACCGGCGCAAACGGCACGGGCAGGTTTGCCAGGGACGCGTACAGTACCGCCAGGATTCCCGCAAAGTTGCCTGAGAGCAGGAACTGGATGGCACTCTTTATGTTCTTGTATACGTTCCTTCCGTTTTCCACTGCCTTGACAATGGTTGCAAAGTTATCATCCGTCAGGACCATGGAAGCGGCATCCTTGGACACCTCGGTTCCCGTTATGCCCATGGCCACACCGATATTGGCCTGCTTCAGAGCGGGTGCGTCATTGACGCCGTCACCTGTCATGGAGACAATATTTCCCTTCTCCTGCCATGCCCTGACAATGCGTATCTTATGTTCCGGTGAAACCCGTGCATAGACGGATATACCTTCCACAAAATTCTGCAGCTCCTCGTCCGTCATATTTTCAATCACAGCGCCCTCGCAGGCTTCGGATTCATCCTTCAGAATGCCGATACGTTTTGCAATGGCTGCTGCTGTCACCTTGTGGTCACCGGTTATCATGATAGGCTTAATGCCTGCACTGATACACTCTTCAACCGCGGCCTTGGACTCTTCACGCGGCGGGTCCATCATGGCGATCAGTCCCAGAAATACCAGATCATCTTCATCGTTCACACAGAGCTGTGTGCCGGCCTCCATCCGTTTATAGGCAAATGCCAGAACACGGAGTCCGTTTCCGGAAAACTTCTGGTTCTGCTCTTCGATGGCTCTGCGGTCTTCCTCTGTGATGGGGACTATCCCGCTATCTTTCTGTATGGAACAGACACGGTTCAACAGAACATCCACCGCGCCTTTTGTGATCATGGTGGCACCCTCTCTTAAATTATGAAGGGTGGACATCATCTTACGGTCACTGTCAAAAGGCACCTCGCTGCATCTGGGATACTTGTCGCGGACCACCTCCGCAGGGCGTCCCAGCTTATCTCCCTGGTTGATAAGGGCTGTCTCGGTGGGATCTCCGATCTCCTCGCCGTTTTTGTTGGTGGAGTCATTGCAGAGAATACTGTGGCGGAGAAGCTGCTTCTGTGCCGGATCATCCAGGTCAATATTTTCCGCGGGAATCTCACGGCCTTCTACATAGTAGTATTCTACTGTCATCTTGTTCTGGGTCAGGGTACCTGTCTTGTCTGAACAGATAATAGATACACTTCCCAGACCTTCCACTGCCTGAAGTTTTCGTATAATGGCATGTTCTCTTGCCATTTTCTGCGTTCCGAAGGAAAGCACAATGGTGACAATGGAGCTGAGTGCCTCCGGTATGGCCGCAACAGCCAGCGCTACGGCAAACAAGAATGCCTCTCCCCAGGATTCTCCCCTGAAAACACTAACTCCAAACAGGATACCGCAGAAAACCAGAATTATGATGGACAGCTTCTGGCCGAACTGGTCCAGGTTCATCTGCAGCGGTGTCTTTTTCTCGGAAGTGGTTTTCAGCAGTTTAGCGATCTTTCCCACTTCTGTCTCCATGCCTATGGAGGTTACAAGGAAGGAGCCGCGGCCGTAAGAGACAAAGCTTCCTGAGAATACCATGTTGGTTCTGTCACCCAGCGGTACCTCGCCTTCGATGGGGTCTTCCGTCTTATCCACGCCCAGGCTCTCACCTGTCAGGGCACTCTCATCTACCTTAAGGCTGGCATTTTCAAGGATCCGTCCGTCAGCCGGGACATAGTCGCCCGCTTCCAGCATGACAATATCGCCCACAGTCACCTGGTCAGAGGGTATCTTCGCCACATCGCCGTTTCTCAGGACCTTCGCCTCAGGCCCTGACATGGCTTTGAGGCTGTCAAGAGACTGCTCTGCCTTCACGGTCTGGACTGTTCCGAGAATGGCATTCATGGTGATGACCACCAGGATGACAATGGCACTCTCCATTTCGCCCAGAACACCGGAAACAATGGCTGCCACGATCAGGATGATCACAAGAAAATCTTTGTACTGCTCCAGAAAAATCTGCGGGATGGATTTTTTCTTTTCTTCCAACAGAGCATTGGGGCCGTATTTTTCCTGATTGGCCTTAATCTGTTCGTTTGTCAGAGGCTGCGTGCTTCCATTGATGGTTTTCTGCGCCTCTGTCCTCGACATTTGATAAAATTCTTTCATTCGCTCTCCTCCAAACGTTTTTTGCGGAACCCATGCCGTGCTGCCATGGTTCCATGTGTGGATACGTACTGCTTATCTCTAGTGTGCTTTGTAAAAACCTCTTTCATACCATTTTGCTCGTATGCCCTGCCATAACCATTGGTTTTTCATGGCCTGCAACGCAAAAAAGCGAGGCTTTTACTGCACAACAAGCATGCAATAAAAGTCTCGCTGTTTCATCACGATACGGACGGGATATTCTCCCATCGAGATTGACGATATCGCAAACGCCGACGGCGCCAGCTACTCCCTCTTATTAATGGATACTATAACCGATTGCTTTTGAACTGTCAATGATAAATTTGTAAAATATTCCTGTCAGCCGCCGCGTACCGAAACTTTCGCATTCTTCTTGAATAAAGTTTCCGGAACACTTATAATTAAACAAACTTGGAAAATATCACCGCCCTGCTGAAATACCACGGCGGATGGTTATGGAGGATGAGAAATGACAGAGCGAGAGAAAATGCTGGCCGGAGAGCTGTATGACTGCGGTGACCCGGAGCTTTTAGCCCAATGGCACCTGGCTAAAAATCTGATTCGGGAGTACAATGGACTTCTGTCTGAGAATCTGGAGGAAAAGGACCGCATCTTAAACCGTCTTCTGGGCAGCCGGGGTGACAATCTGTGGATCACCGCGCCTTTTTATGTGGATTACGGGAACAATATTTATTTCGGAAATAACTGTGAAGTGAATATGAACTGCACCTTTCTGGATGACAACAGAATTGAGATCGGCGATAACGCGCTGATCGCCCCAAATGTGCAGATTTACACAGCCTTTCATCCCACCAACGCGGCAGACCGGTTCGGCCCCTTAAAGGAGGACGGCAGTTTCTCTTTCTGCAAGACCAGGACCGCACCTGTCATTATCGGTGATAATGTGTGGATCGGCGGCGGCGCCGTGATCCTGCCCGGTGTGACCATCGGCAGCAATGTGGTCATCGGTGCGGGAAGTGTTGTGACAAAATCCATTCCTGACAACAGTGTCGCTGTGGGAAGTCCCTGCAGAGTGATACGGGAAAACTGTTAAATCAATTAGGAGGAAAATATGAATGCTCCGGGCAAAATGGTAAAAGTTAACGATACATATATGCACGTCTTCTCTATATCCCCTTCAACCACGGCAATGCATCACCCAATTGTATTCTTGTCCGGTTCCGGCACGGAATGTCCTACATATGATTTTAAACCGTTATGGCATTTGCTGAAGGACCGGTTCCACATCGTGGTAGTTGAACGCCCGGGGTATGGATGGAGCGGGCAGACCAGTCATCCGCGGGATATTGACACCATCCTTGCAGAAACAAGGGAAGCTTTAAAGCAGGCAGATATAGCCGGTCCATTTATTCCGGCACCCCATTCCCTTTCCGGCTTGGAAGCTATATACTGGGCTCAAAAATATCCGGATGAAGTCTATGCCATCCTTGGACTGGACATGGCTGTTCCTCAGGTATATCGGATTATGGAGATACCAAAATACTTTCCTCTCCTGGCCCGGTTTGGACATCTTCTGCGCAGGCCGCTTGCAGCAGCTATGGTTAAAAACCATCCTGCCGTGAAAAATAATCTATTGGATAAAACGGAACGGGAGGCAATGGAAGTTATTACTTCCAGACAATTGCTGAGTAAGAATATGATGGATGAAATAGATTATGTAAAAGAAAATGCTGTTAAAGTTGAAAATGGAAAATCCCCTCAAGTTCCCTTGCTGTGCTTTCTGTCTAATGACAAGGCAAATTTAAAAGCAGTACCTGCATGGGGCAGAATACACAGGGAATATTTTTCCGCTAATGATAATGCCCATTTCATTGATTTAACATGCGGTCATTATGTTCACCGGGAAGCACCTGATATCATAGCTGAATCCATAATTCAATTTTTATAACCATGCAGTAAACTTTATGTATTTACTGAACTCGCCATGCATAAGAGTTGTGACAGCGGGTATTCGTCCTATCGCAAATTGACCTCTAACGGACAAATACCCGTACCTATTAATTAAGCTGGCCCTCTCCCGGCAGGCGTAAACGTGAGAGGTACCACACATCTGCCTTCTTCCCTCTATTCCAGATACATCTCCCTCAGCATATCTGTTTTCTCGTCAGTAAGCCCCAGTCTCTCCCTCAGATATGCTTCGGTACTTCCGCACTGTCTCTCTGTCTCCGCGAACATGGATTCTATATAACTTCTCTCCGCGCCGTTTAGAATGCGGATTCCATTGAGAATGCGTTCATTCTGCACTTTTGCAGCTACTTTTGCGACCATGGCTTCTGTCTCCGGTTCCAGATATCCATTTGTCAGAAGATAGTCCCGGATGATCACTTCCCGTTCCACGCCAAGCGCAGTCAGCAGAAGGGCTGTGGCTGTGCCTACCCGGTCCTTTCCCGCAGAGCAGTGCCAGAGGACAGCCCCTTCTTTTTGAGCTAAAAGGATATCAAAGAAATGCTTCAGTCCGGTGACGGAAAAATCGTCAGAGACAAGAGCCAGATAAATTTTTTCCATGTTTTCCTTTGGATGGTTTTCCGCCTCCTTCAGCAGTTCCAGGATCATGGCTGAAAGACTGTCCGCCTGCTCCTGTCCCTCTCTGGTGATTCCCAGCATGGCATCACTTAAAAGAGGATTATGTATGAATTCCACCCCTTTTATCTCCGGGTCCGGCAGTTCTGTCTTCTCACCGTTTGTCCTTAAGTCCACCACTGTTTTCAATCCATACTCCTCTGTCAGTTGTCTGATATCAGACTCTGTACATTTTCCAAGGGCACCGCTTCTTAACAGGCGGCAGTGTCTGATCGTCCTGCCGTCCTTTACTGTATACCCTCCCAGATCCCGTGTATTATAAACAGGGCCTTCCATTTCAATTCTGCTGCACATAGTATCCTCCTCCATGAATAAACATTTTGTCCTGTGTTTCCTGTGCGCAAACAGCCCGCATCAGAAAATCCCACGTAGGAAAATGGGGCTGCCGCCCGCCCTGTCTGCTGTCTCGCAGAGAGAGCCGGCCGCATCCCCATTTTATATTTTCAATTATTCTGTTTATTTTACCACCGGAAGCAGGCTGATTGCAAAGGTAAATTCATTTTCAACAAAACGGTACTTCTCCAGAAGTCTCGGTCCGCAGCTGTTGGAGCCGATTCCGTTCTGGCGGTAGTCCAGGCAGAACACTGTGTAGGGGGAGGCTTTCAGCTCATAATTATGTGCCTTTTCCGTCAGCTCCTCCTGTGTGTATACAGACGCATTGAAGGCAAAGGTATCTGCGCCCACTGCTGCCAGGCTGATCCTGCTGCCCTCAGCCTTCACATAATCACAGTCATCGTGGCTGCCGTTCTCCTGCGGACGGATATAATCCTCATGCAGCTCTTTTACGGCGGCATGGAACTCATCATGATAGCTGGCTCTGCGTTTATCCTGATAACTCTCCACAGGGCCAAGTCCATAGTATGTGATGTCCGCCATATCGCGGGGCAGGAACAGGCGCAGGCCGAATCTCGGAAGTTCCGGGAATTCCGGGTCTTTCTTCACATCCAGCTTCACGTCAATCCTTCCGTTGGCACGGATCGTCCATGTGGCATCAATATCCAGGATTCTCTGGATGATAACTGCTGATACGGAAAGAACTGTGTGGATCTGTACTTCCTCTTCCAGAACCGTGTAATCCGTGCGGTAAGCCCTTGTCACGATCTTGTCGTACTTCGCTTTTCTCCAGATGTTCTTAATATTTCTGTCATTGTCTGTGGGTGCTCTCCAGATGTTGTATTCCATCGGGCGCTCCAGAACCTTGCAGTTTACATAACTAAGTTCAGAGAAGAGACCAGTCAGCTTGTCATAAGTATAGGAGAATTTGTCTGTGCTTACGAACAGATTCCTGTCATCCTGGGCTACGCTGAATACAGGCGGCTGCCCTGCCTCTTTGCCCGCCTCTCCGGATTCCTCTGTCACTTCCAGAATCTTCACTGCCTTCTGGTTTCTCATATCCTTTGTCTGGAGCTGAATCTCATCAAAGCCCAGTTTAAAGCCTTCCGGCAGAAATCTTGTGGCATTCTTCAGATGATATTCCAGCTTCAGGTAACATTTACCTGCTTCCGGAACCTCATAATCCAGGGCAATCACACCCTCTTCATGAGCGCTGATGTCAGGCATGTCATCCGGGCAGATGCATCCTTCCCCGATCATGCTTCCGTCACAGTTTACCGTATAAGTTATATAGAGGTAGTCCTTTAAGTTTACATAATCCATATAATTGTGCAGAACTGCCTCTTTCTTCTCCTGGTCAAAAGAAACTACTCTGGCCGGACGGTGTACATTTTTGAATTCACGCAGGCCTGTATGCGGTGTGCGGTCAGGATATACCAGACCATCCATACAGAAGTTGCCGTCCTGCGGGTACTCCATGTGGTCGCCCCCGTACGCGTATTTTTTCTTTCCTTCAATGGTCTTGCCCATGTAAATGGCATGATCACACCACTCCCATACAAAACCACCGCAGGCGCCGTCGTACTGCTGGAAGACCTGGAAATAATCCTCAAAATCTCCGGGGCCGTTGCCCATTGCATGGCAGTATTCGCACATAACGAAAGGTTTATCCGGGTTTTTTGCAAAATAGTCGTGGATCTCCTCAATAGCCGGATACATACGGCTGTGAAGATCTATATTGGAATAATCGTATTTTTTATCCTTGGATGTGTAGCGGGCACTCTCAAAGTGGGTCAGTCTGGTATGGTCAAATTCCTTTGTCCAGGCCAGTGCCGCCTCAAAAGTACAGCCGTATGCACATTCATTTCCCATGGACCAGATCACTACACACGGACGGTTCTTATCTCTGTGCACACAGCGCTGTGTCCTGTCCACAGTCGCCTCCGTAAATGCAGGGTTATCCGCAATGGCCTGATTCCATCTGGAAGCCCTCTCCTCCCAGGAATCATCTTCCATATAGATATCAGCGGTTCCGTGGCTCTCATTGTCCGCCTCGTCAATAACAAAGAATCCGTATTCGTCACAGAGCTGATAGAACTGCGGCGCATTTGGATAGTGGCTGGTACGGATGCAGTTGATGTTGTGCTCTTTCATTAACTGCAGGTCTTTTTTCATCTGTTCCAGGCTGATGGCAAACCCTGTAACAGGATCGCTGTCGTGGCGGTTGGTGCCATGGAATTTCACCTTTACTCCATTTATGTAAACCACTCCGTCTCTGGTACAGATTTCACGGATACCCATACGGTCTGTGATAACCTCTCCGGCAGCTTCCAGCACTACTTTGTACAGATACGGCTCCTCCGCGTTCCAGAGAACCGGATTTTCCAGGGTCATGCGGATCCTGCCGTCCTCTGATACCCGGCTGCTCTCTGCTTCCAGACTGCCCTCTGCATTGTAAACAGAGATTTTTACAGGAACTGCCTCGTTAAAATAAGTCACTGCCACATCGACTGACGCACTCTTTCCATCCGGCGCAATGTCTGTTGTGAGGAAATAATCAAAGATTCCCTGTGCGGGACGTTTCAGCAGATATACATCCCTGAAAATACCACTCATGCGGAATTTATCCTGGTCCTCCAGATAACTGCCGTCGCACCATTTCAGAACCAGAACGGCCAGGGTATTCTCACCCTCTCTTAAAAAGCTGCTCACGTCAAATTCACTTGTGGAGTGTGACACCTGGCTGTATCCCACATAACTGCCGTTTATCCATACATAAAAGCAGGAATCCACGCCTTCAAAGTTCAGGTAAGCTTTGGGCGCATTTTCATCCTCTGCATAGGTGAATGTATGCACATAGGCTCCGCAGGGATTTTCCTGAGGCACATACGGCGGGTCCATGGGGAATGGATAACGTGTGTTGGTATACTGGTGTCTGTCATATCCGAAATTCTGCCAGCATCCCGGCACAGGAATCTCATCAAAGCTTCCCGTCTGGTATCCCTCTCTGAAAAATTCCTCTTTCAAGTCATAGATGCTGTCAAAATATTTGAATTTCCAGCTGCCGTTTAACAGCTGGAATCTGTCGGAATTCTCTCTGTTCTCACACAGATCGTCTCTCTGTGTGCCTGCAGGGATATAGTAAGCCCTGTTCGGCATGGTGTTCTCGTGCAGCATGTGAAGGTTCTCATAATATCTGGGTACAATCATTGGTCATAGCCCTCCTGAAAATATATTTTTTACTGTAACTGTTCCGCGCCCGCGCAGGAAATGCGCAGGCCTGCCAAAAAGTCACCTCATACTGCCTATTATAAAATACGTCACAGCAAAATCCATATCCTGTATTAGACAAAACATGCACAAAATGATACAATCAATAAAAGCAGTTTAAGGAACAAAGGAGCATCTGCCTATGTACGTGAATACCGGATATTTAAACCATGCGGAAACAGATCTGGAAAACCCACAGATCCCCCTGCGCATAAACAGCAGCGGGATATACCGGGTCATCTCCCGTCCTTCCATGTCAACGCTCAGGCCCAAAGGGCGGGCTGATTACCAGCTTATCTACATTGCCTCCGGGCGGGCCTGGTTCACTTTCGGCCAGGAAAAGATTGAAGTGGGCGAGGGAAACATGGTCCTTCTGCGCCCCTTCGTCCGACAGGAGTATGTCTACTATGGAAAAGATAAACCGGAGGCCTTCTGGGTACACTTTACAGGGTACCGGGCAGAAGCCTTGCTGGATGCCGCCGGATTTGCACAAAATCAAATTCTGTATGCCGGTGTTTTTTCCGAATACAGGGACCTGTTTTTCCAGATGATACGGGAACTTCAGGTGTTCCGTCCGGCCTATGAGGATCTGCTCCCCCTCCTTTTGGAACAGCTTCTGCTCCTGGTACGCCGCCACCGGATCGAAGGCCCCGGGGAGCGGCACAGGATTCAGAAGGAGATGGAAAAGGCCATCCACTATTTTAATGAAAATTATTACCGGGATATAAAAATCGAAGACTATGCCAGACAGCAGCATATGAGCACCTGCTGGTTTATCAGAAGTTTTAAACAGTACACCAACGTGCCGCCCCTGCAGTATCTCACCTCCGTCCGCATCCGCAGAGCCAGGGAACTTCTGGAGACCACAGATTATACGGTCAGTGAGATCGGGGCATTGGTTGGGTATGACAATCCGCTGTATTTCAGCAGGATTTTTAAGAAACAGACAGGGGTGTCACCTGCCGGGTACAGGAAAACCTGATTCCGCCAGCAGGTCCTCTATTCCTCCCGCGGCGTCTTCATCCAGGACAACAAGCCCTCCCGGCAGAAGTTTCATGACAGTCCCCGGCAGCTCCTCCGTGGGCTGTGTATTATACATTTTTTTCACAATATCCTGTTTCGCTTTTCCGGAGACCTGAAGGATCACTTTCTTTGCCTCAAACATGTGGTGTACACCAAGGGTGATTCCTCTGGTCAGCTTCATTGGGTAAGAAAAGTATTTCTGCCCTACATTCATGGTTGTCTCTGAAAGCTCTACCACTTTTGCATAATCCTCAAAACTGCCTCCTGGCTCATTTAATCCCAGATGGCCGTTCATGCCCAGTCCCAGCAGCATAAGGTCGATTCCGCCATGGCTGAATATGATCTGGTCAATCCGGCTGCATTCCTCCTTAAAATTCGCTGCGTGGATATCAAACAAATGCATTTTCTCAGGCTGAATCCCCAGCGGGCCGTACAGATGCTTCTTCAGGAAATTTGTACAGTTTTCCCTTTCATCCTCCAGATCCAGCCATTCATCCAACGCAACAAATTCGGCCTGTGAAAAATCAATTTCACCCTTTTCTTTCATCTCCCGCAGTATCTCACAAGTCCTTACCACAGTGCTGCCGGCAGGAAAGCACAGCAGTGCATCCTTCTTTTCCTCCAGGCACTCTTTTACCAGCTCCGCGCATCTCCTTGACATACCCTCCATATCCGGGCATACTTCTGTGGCTGGAATCCTGATTGGGAGACATGCTCCCAAACTTTCTGCAATTTCCTCCATACAGTTCGGCAATGTTTTTTCCTCCTTGTTATGTATTATGCAAGCCGTACAGTGATTCCTGTATTTACAGGGTACGTACGGGCATCTGCACATTTTGTTCATGTTTTCTCCTCTTTTCTGCTCTTACTATCCTTTGACCGCCCCCATTGCCAGACTCTTCTGAATGTTCTTGCTCAGGAAAACGTACAAAAACAGCGTGGGTATGGTGGCAATCGTTAGACCTGCGCCGATCAGTCCCCATTTTGTAGAATATTTTCCCACCATGTCGTTGACTCCTACGGTGATCGTCTTGTATTTTTCCCCGCTCACAAATGCAATGGCCAACATCATCTCATTCCATGCTGAAAGGAAGGTAAGGATGGCAACTGTGGACAGGATGGGCTTTAACAGCGGCATGATGATCTGCCAGAAAACCCTGTAAATATTAGCTCCGTCAATAAAGGCAGCCTCCTCCAATTCCTTTGGAAGTGCCTCCAGGGTCCCCACCATTAGCAATATGGCTGTAGGCATGGCAAAGGCCACGTAGGGAATGATCAGCGCCCAGTAGGTATCCAGCACCGGCTTCATATTCACGAACAGCGGCAGCAGCACTGCGTGTATGGACAGCATCATACCGGTCAGGAAAATAAAATACACAAATTTACTCAGCTTCCATTTTAAACGCACAATAGCATAGGTTGCCATAGCTGATAAAATCAATGTGAATGCTATGGTAAGTCCTGTGACAACTGTACTGTTGAACAGATATCTGCCCAGATGTGCTTTTTCAAAAACCTTTGCGTAGTTGGCCCATTCCCAGTTCTCCGGCAGCCCCACTATATTTCCCCCGAAAATCTCGCGGTTGCTCTTCAGGGAAAAAGTAAACATCCAGTAGAGTGGAAACAGCTGGACAACGGTAATAAATAACAGGACAATCGTTTTCACCGTGCCGGTTCTCTTTAGCTTTGAACTTCTCCTTTTCATACCGGTCCCTCCTAATCTTTCTGGATATGATTAAATATTTTTTGTACGATAAACGTAAATACAAGGCACTCTAATATAATGAAAATAGCTATAGCACTGGCATACCCGTATTCATTGGTCACAAATATCTTCTTATACATGAGAAGTGACGGTACTTCTGAGGCGTGGACCGGCCCTCCGTTTGTCAGAATATATATTAAATCAAAGGATTTCAGCGAACCGATGATGGCAAATATAACGCAGGCTTTAATCATTGGCACTATCATGGGGATAATGACTCTGACCGCTGTCTGAAACCGGCTCGCGCCGTCCACCTGGGCCGCCTCAATGATTTCCGGTGAAATGGATTTCGCTGCGGAATAAAACAGCAGCATGTGATATCCTATATATTGCCAGACCATAGGTACAAAGCAGGCAAGCAGCGCGGTCCCCTGGTCTCCCAGCCATTCCCTCTGGAGGGCGTCCAGCCCCACAGCTCCCAGTCCCATATTTAACAGGCCATAGGACGGATGATAGATTTTCAGCCACAAATGCGCAATGATCGTGCCGGAGATTATGACAGGAACAAAAAAGGCGTTCCTGTAAAAATTCTCGCCGCGGACACCACCTGCCAGTACCAGCGCCAAAATCATGGAAACGGGGAGCTGTATAAATACAGAGGCTGCGGCCAGCAAAATAGAATTCCAGATGGATTTGAAAAATAATGGATCCTGGAACATCTTGATATAATTTGCCGCACCAATAAATTTTGCTTTTGTCACCCCGTCCCAGTCCAGCAGGCTGTAGCCTGCTGACTGGAAAACCGGGAACAATGCAATTGCACAAAACCATATGAGTGCCGGCAGTACAAAAATACAAATTGCTTTTTTATCCCTCAATGCTCGTTCCATACTACTGCCTCACTTTCCCTCTCCGTACTTACTCGGTATCTCCTTTTTTCACCTGAAGCTGTGCTTCCTGCATGCCTGCCGCGAACTCCTCCGGTGTCGTTGTTCCTGCCATCAGTCCCTGAAGCAGTTCATAGTGTTTCTCTATAGCCGTTCCTTCCAGGAAAGTATCCCAGGCCAGCACATATCCGTCCGCATTCTTAATCAGATTTTCAATCTGTTTTAAAGTAGGGCTGACCTCTGACTCATCCACATCCACTTTCCAGGCTGGAAGGCTGTCACCAATCTTGTATGCCTCCTCAGACATATATTTCGTAATACCCACAGCAAATTCATAAGCCATATCCGGATATTTTGTATTGGCATTCAGCATGATCATATCAATAGCACCGCCTGAGAAGCTGTTGACTCCGCCTTTGCCTCCGTCTACAGTGGGCATCGGTACCGCTTTAATCTTCCCCTGGATATCGTTTTCATCACTGTCGCACCCTGATGCTACCCAGCTTCCGCCGTAGTACATGGGTACCATTCCCATATAAAATTCTTCCTGTGCTTCCTCAGCCCCAAGGCCCAAGGTTCCCTCAGGGAAAGCCCCTGCCTCATTTAGTTCGCATAACAGCTCCGCAGACTTTACAATACCTTCTGTATCTAAAGTCTCCTCACCCTGCAGCGCACGGTTCATGTAATCCGCACCCTCTGTGCGCACTGCAAGGGCATTCTGGATCATACCGATATGCCATCCGTCCTTTGCGCCCAGTGCCATTGGGGTCACCTCCTCGGCGCGGAACGCTTTCACTGCCTCCAGCAGCTCGTCAAAGGTTTCCGGTATCTTTACGTTATATTCTTCAAAGAGTTCCTCGTTGCAGAACAGTGCACCAGCCCACTGTTTCAGCGGCAGTCCGTACACCTTATCATCGTATGTACCGTATGTAAGGGTACCCTCCAGCAGATCGTCCTTTGTGTTGTTTTTCTCCATCAGCTCATCTAACTGCAGCACATTGCCGGCTTCCACATAATTCTTTGCATATCCGCCGCCCCAACACACAAATACGTCCCCCTGGGAACCTGTTGCTGCCGCAACCTTCAGTTTGTTATTCTGATATTCCACCTCCTGGGTAGCAACAGCTTCAATATGCACATTTGGATGCTCTTCCTCAAACTTCTCCACATAGCTGTCTACAATCTCTCCCATCTCAGCGTCCGGCCAGATATGCCAGAATGTGAGGTTGATATCTTCCCCTGATTCCTTGCTGCTCTCTTTCTTGTCTGTATCTGTCTTTTCTTTCGCAGTGCCTCCGGTACTGCCGCACCCAGCTAATGCTGCGATCATTGTTCCCGCTAATACAAACCCCAATACTTTTTTTGCTTTCATTTCTTTTCTCCTTTTCCCATTAGATATTTTCCAGCCTCCTGACCGGAAATCTGGCTGCGCCTTCCTCTATGTTTCTGTATATCCCACCTGCCAGAACCCTATTCATCCGCTTCAGCCCCATGAGCACCGCTCCGATCACCGGTTCATACTCGGCAGCAATGACATTGGCTCCGGGCATTTTCTTCAATATTTCCCTTTCCACTGCATCCTGAAATCCCTGAAACTTACATTTGAAGATACTTCCGGAAAGCACAATGTCTGTATCGCATTCCAAAATACCCATTTTCCTCATGCGGGCTTCCAGATAAACGACTATCCTTTTTCCGTACTGAATCCAGATATTACCTGCAGTCCTGTCTCCCCGGCAGGCGGCTTCCTCAAGGATGATGGGCAAATTCAGATAATCACTGCTCTTGATTTTTCCCATTACCTGCATATAAAGCAGTTCATCCACGGACTGTGCCTGAAAATGTTCCAGAAGACGGGGGGTCAGTTCCGTCTTTTCCAGCAGTCCCATATGAGCGTCAAATACAGCCTGCACTGCTTTTTTCCCCAAACTCCAACCGCCCTGGTACTCATCCGGAATATAAAATCCATAAACAAAACAGTCCTCGCCGTTCTGCACCGCACAGTTCAGTCCTGAACCCGCACAGAGTATTCCGCACTGCTGTTTTCTAGTGGCTGCGCGCATGGCAATGATACAGTCATTCACAATTTTTACATCTGCCCTCGGAAAATATTTCCGTATCTCATTTTCCAGAAGCTCAGCCTCATAATCCCAGTCAATCCCAGTAAGGCCGCCCAAAACTGCCGTCACATCCTCTTTCTGCAGACCGCACTCTGACAGGGCCTGGTCAGCAGCCTGTACAACTGCCTGCACTGCATAGTCCAGGCTGGTGCTGGAATGGCATGCACCATAACTTTTTCCCATTCCCAGAAGCCTGCCCTCCTGGTCTGCTATGACAGCATGTGTCTTACTGCCGCCCTGATCGATACCCAATACATATCTCATACTGTGCCTCCTGGCTTATAAATGAAATTGGGGCAGGTATTCTTTGTTGGCTTCCAGAAGCTCAGGTACCAGCTTCTCCACATACTCCCACTGACGTACTAGGGGATGTGCCAGCAGTGCCAGCTTCATTTTTCTTACATCACCCTCCACGGCTGCTTCCACGGCAAGCTGTTCGTAGTTTTTCACTGCTGCGACCAGTCCCCAGCACATGGACGGCACCTCCGTCACATGCAGCGCCTGCATACCTGTCTTGTTCACAAGACACCCGACTTCCACCACTGCACTGTCCGGCAGGAAGGAAATTGCCCCGTTGTTGGGCACATTCACTACCATCTTAGTATCCACGTTATTGTAGACAGCATTCACAAATCCCATAGCCACCTCTGAATAACCGCCGCCACCGCGTTTTGCCAGAGCTTCCGGCTTGTCGCAGTTTGTCTCATCCGCGTATGCTGCATATACATCTTTTTCCAAATCCTGCACATACTCACCGCGAGTCTTTGGTGCCGCTTTGAATTTTGCCACTTTTTCGTTGGTATGATAGTACCACTGGAGATACGGGCTCGGAATGACACCCAGCAGTTTGATCAGTTCCAGGTCCACGTCATCATTCTGTGCTGCTATTTTTTCAAATTCCGCCTCTGTAACAGGACGTCCGTTTATTGTTATATTGCTGATGAAGTTCATGTGGTTCAGTCCCATGTAATCGTACTGTACCTGCTCATAGGGGATTCCCAGAGCACGCTTTGCCCACATCTTAGGGAAAATACCTCCGGAACAGAATCCCGCAATATTGGCCTTAGTATAACGGGTGACAGCCTCTGTTACTAATCCGGTGGGATTGGTATAGTTGATGAGCCAGCCCTCCGGGGACAGCTCCTCCATCTTTCTGGCAACGTCCAGCATGACCGGGATTGTACGGAATGCTTTCATCATTCCGCCTGCACCTGTAGTTTCCTGGCCTACCAGATCGTACTGCAGAGGGATTTTCTCGTCTTTTACTCTCTGTCTGTTTCCTCCGACTCTTATCTGCGTATCCACAAAATCCGCGCCGTACAGCGCTTTATCAAGGCTTGTGGTTGCCCGGATCTCCACGTCCAGTCCCAGTTTCTCTGCAAATCTTTTGCAGAATCCCTCCATAATATTCAGACGTTTTTCGTCAATATCATAGAGCATGACCTCTTTTACCGGGAGCTGTTCCTTTCTCATCGCCATTTCGTCCAGCAGCTCCGGTGTGTAGGAACTTCCCGCCCCCACGATTGTAAATTTCATTCCCTCCATTACTATGACCTCCTTTATTTTTGTGTAGCGTTCCACATTTGCCGATAGAAAAAACACATTCCTAATATGTGCTTTTTCGTTGTGTATCGTTCCACATTTATCTGAAAGAACAAACAAGGATTTTTCCTTGTTGTCCTAATCATTCATTCTGTTGTCTCACGGATCACCAGTTCCGGTTTTATTACAACTTTTTGTCTTGGCGTCTCCGGATTCTGTATCTGCTGCAGAAGTATCTGCACTGCCTTTGCCCCCACTTCGTACAAAGGCTGACGGATGGTTGTCAGCTTTTTCAGTTTTTTCTCCACGCCCCAGGGCTTATCATCATCAAACCCTACAATCTTGATATCCTCAGGAATCCGGATACCTGCCTCCTCAAGAGCTATCATGCCTCCAAAGGCTGTGTTGTCTGCTCCGAAGTATATGGCATCCGGCAGCTCCTCCCTGCTGTGCCCGCTAAGCCAGGTCCTGACGGCGTGATACCCCTCATCGACACCAAACTCCTCGCACTCCACAACAGACGTGTACTGTGACAGACCCTGCTGCTCCATGGCTGCCAGATAACCCTGCCACCTGCGCAGGGCTGCTTTTGTCCCTTTTGCACCTGTGACATGCATGATGCGCCTGCATCCTTTTTCCACAAGATGGTCGATGGCCAGCTTGGAACCATAGGTATTGTCCACCAGAACATTATTTACACTGGCATCCTCCACCTCATTCTCCACAACTACGAAGGGGAATTCCATCTCCGCCCGTTTGCGGATCAAATCTGCGTCATCCAGATCACTTCCGTATATAATGGCTCCGTCTGTAGCACCATTGCTGAAAAAATCTATGTAGTTCTCCTTTTCACCTCTGTCATTTCTTCCGCTGCAGAAAATAACCCGGAAATGATTTTCCTTTACGGTATCCTCCACACCTCTGATCACATCAAAAAAATACTGCTCTGTCAGTGAATCCAAAATAACACCAACCACATTTGTCCTCTGCAGGACCAGAGACCTGGCCAGCGTGTTGGGCTTGTAGTGAAGCTCCTTCATCGCTTCCTTAATGCGGCTCCTTGACTCCGGGCTTACACCTGACTGATTGTTCAGGACACGGGATACCAGTGTCTTTGATACGCCTGCTCTTTTTGCCACATCATATATTGTCACCATATTGTATCTCCTCTTTTCATGTACAATCCTATCATGTGTATCGTTCCACGTCAATTATTTTTTGTGTATTATCACCAATTCTTACCTTTTGCACAAAAATAAGTCTGGATTTTCTGTAAATTCTACTGAAAATCAGGCTGTGTCCGTAACAAAAAAAACACCGCAGAAATGTGCCATTCACAGCACATCCCCGCGGTATATATTTCTATTCTGTCTCTTAGCAGATCTCAGCGCCGGCAGGCATATCCTTATCCGGTGTCATGAGTGCCAGCTCGCCGTCCAGTCCCTCTGCGCACAGGATCATACCCTCTGACAGGATTCCGGCCAATTTTGCAGGCTTTAAGTTCACCAGTACCATTACTTTCTTTCCTACCATGTCCTCCGGCTTATAATTGGATTTGATTCCGGAGACGATCTGTTTTACCTGGCTTCCGATCTTCACCTGGGAACAGAGCAGTTTTTTGGATTTTTTTACTTCCTCACAGGCAATGATCTCGCCCACCTGGAACTGCATTTTCATAAAATCATCAAACGTCACTTCCGGTTTTGCTTCAATATCCACAACCGGTTCTTCCTCTTTTTGCTCCTCTTTCGGTGCGTCTGCCGCTGTCTCGGCTGCGCGCATAGCCTCTACTTTTTCCATGACTTCTTTTACATCAAGGCGGGCAAAGAGAATTTCCGGCTTCTCTGTCACTTTATTGCCTGAAGGATAGGACCCGAAAGTATCCAGCTCTTCGTAAGTTCTCTTAGATGCATTCAACTGGGACAGAATCTTCTCTGTTGTCTCAGGCATGAAGGATTCCAGCAGGGAAGCACCGATGCAGATGCCTTCAACCAGATTGTAAAGCACTTCTGCCAGACGGTCCTTTTTGCTCTCGTCTTTGGCAAGTGCCCACGGCATGGTTTCATCAATGTATTTGTTGCAGCGTTTGAACAGGGCGAAGATCTCTGTGATAGCGTCTGCCACACGAAGTTCCTCCATCTTGTCCGCCACTTTTTTCTTTGTTCCGAGCACAACTGCCTTTAAATCCTCATCAACCGGTTCGGTCACTCCGGTGCTGGATACTTCTCCGCCGAAATATTTATTTGACATGGAGATAGTGCGGTTTACCAGGTTTCCGAGGGTGTTTGCAAGCTCTGAATTCAGGCGCTCCACCATCAGCTCCCAGGTGATGACTCCGTCATTTTCAAAAGGCATTTCATGGAGCACAAAGTAGCGCACAGCATCCACACCGAAGAAGTCTACAAGCTGGTCTGCGTAGATAACGTTTCCTTTGGATTTGCTCATCTTGCCATCGCCCTGTAAGAGCCAGGGATGTCCGAATACCTGTTTCGGAAGGGGCAGATCGAGAGCCATCAGGAAGATGGGCCAGTAAATGGTATGGAAACGGATAATGTCCTTGCCGATCAGATGCAGGTCAGCAGGCCAGTCTTTCTTAAACTGCTCTGTGCTCTCCCCGTCACAGTCATATCCGATTCCGGTGATATAGTTTGTGAGGGCATCCAGCCACACATACACCACGTGTTTCGGGTCAAAATCTACCGGGATTCCCCATTTGAAAGAGGTTCTGGACACGCACAGATCCTGAAGACCCGGAAGCAGGAAGTTGTTCATCATCTCATTTTTTCTGGAAACCGGCTGGATAAATTCCGGGTGTTCATTGATGTGGTCGATCAGACGCTGGGCATATTTGCTCATTTTAAAGAAATATGCCTCCTCTTTCGCCGGTGTCACCGGGCGTCCGCAGTCCGGACATTTGCCGTCCACAAGCTGGGACTCTGTGAAGAAAGACTCACAGGGGGTGCAGTACATTCCCTCGTAATGTCCCTTATAGATATCGCCCTGGTCATACAGTTTTTTGAAGATCTTCTGTACCTGTTTCTCGTGATAGTCGTCTGTGGTGCGGATAAATTTATCATAAGAGGTATTCATCATATCCCAGATATTCTTAATCTCTCCGGATACCTGGTCTACAAATTCTTTGCAGGTCACGCCTGCCTCCTCTGCCTTCATCTCGATTTTCTGTCCGTGCTCGTCTGTTCCTGTCTGGAAGAACACGTCATAGCCCTGCTGTCTTTTGAATCTGGCAATGCTGTCAGCCAGAACAGCCTCATAGGTGTTGCCAATGTGCGGTTTGCCTGAGGTGTAGGCAATCGCTGTAGTAATATAATATTTTTTCCTGTCCATTTTTTATCTCCTTTACTTTTCTGTGGAAGAATAAAAAAACACCCATCCCCTCATTCTGAGAAGACGAGCGTTAACCCGTGTTACCACTTCTTTTCATCTGTGCCTCACAGCACAGACCTTATCAGGTACCTGCATACCTTTCCGCTGTAACAGGCGGAACCTGTCGCAGCCTGGCTTCCCCTGCACAATATGTCAGGTTCCGTTCGGTGCGCCTCTCAGGAGCCATCTTCGGCACAGTTTTCTTCGTTCCTCTCAGCATACGGAACTTCTCTGTAAAAGAAAAATCTGCACGTACTCTCTCCGTCCTCGTGTTTCCACTATAAATTTCATGCTAGCACATTTCCTGTTTTTTGTAAAGCCGGAAATTTTGTCTTTCTGAATCTATGGTATCTGCAGGTTACTGTTCCGGGAGGTGTTTCCTCATGGGACGCGGCGCGATATGAAAGCAGCTTCCGTACCGGCCGGCATCAAAAAATAAAAAAAACGGAATATATATCTAATTCATTAAGAAATATGTTATACTTTTACCGGTACAGAAAACAAAGAAAAGACCGGTTTATGAAAAAAGATTGGATAGTGAAATGATGAAATGTTTGTAAAATCAAAAAAGTATTTAAAAAGATTCGGCAGTGATCTGTGGAATGCACTTCCGGTGATCTTGTTCTTTCTGGTGTTGTTCTATTGTGTTATTTTTTTGTTCGGAACATCCTACCTGTTATTGGTTTCTGTTTGTACAACGATTTTCAAAGTGAATTATCAGAAACGATTTACATCAAAAGGAATCCTGATCATTATAGCAGAACAGCTTTTAATGTGCGTCCTGGCATTTCTGGCCACACGGAACCTGCCCTTATGTATCATACTGAATGCTATGGTCCCTTTTATTCTGGTGGTGCTCAGAACGACCCGTTTTAATCAAAAAGGTTATTTTGTAAACGCCATGGGATTTGTATTCCTCCAGCTCAGACCGGTCAGCTTTGCAGGCTTTGGAAAGCAGATTCTGGTATATGCCATTCTTCTTATATTTCTGGCAGCAGCGCTTGGAATTGTCACGGTCCTGAAAGGAAAACACAGGGAATACCTGGCTGTGCGGGAGGGGTTTGGGATTGCGGCAAAACGATTCCGAAGTCTTGCCAGTGGAGAACGGATAAAGGATATCTCTTTACAAATGGCATCTGTACAGAACAGCTTCCATGCAGGCGCGGCAGCCAGCCAGCACCCTGATACAAACGGAAGCATTCCATATATATTTGCGCTTTTATTTCAGAGAACCGCTTATTTTATCCTGGATTATCTCCAGCTTGAAGAAAAATTCAGCAATGCGGATGTCCGTCTCTTTGGCAAAATGGCCGATTATATGGAAGAAATAAAAATAAGCCTGAACAGCAAAGATAACGAAGCTCTCATCCAAAGGGCCGGAGAACTCTCAAATGAGACAGATGATGTCAGTGAACGGCTGCAGACGTATATGGGGAATTTTTTGCATCTGCTCGTCATGGCATTGACTCTAATCACATCAAAGGAGCAGAAAACCGTCCATTATACTGCTAATTGGAAACGCTTCTGGAAAGAAAAAAAGGCACGGCTCAGACCGGAACAGTTTGAGATGCGGTTTGCACTCAGGCTGTCCCTTGTACTTTCCCTGAGTTTTCTTATCTGCAGGCTGTTAGACATCAGCCATTCCTATTGGCTCCCTCTGAATGCGTTTCTCCTTGTTCAGCCAATGTATGAGGAGAGTACCCGACGTCTGAAAAACAGGGTGATCGGTACTTTTCTTGGCAGTACATTTGTCTTTTTTGTGCTGATGAATCTAAATGGGATGACGGCACATTTCATCCTGGCTGCAGTTATGGTCTCCTTTATGTACAGTTTTGTGCCGGGAAGCATATTGCAGGTTTTCTTTTCAACCGGCTTTGCGCTGACGCTTACCACTCTTTCTTTAAACAGTACAACTGCGGTTGAATTACGGCTCATTTATGTCATAACTGCGGTTGTGTTTGTCCTGCTTGCGAATCGATTTTGTTTTCCCACCAGCCTGTATGGGCAATTCCGGTTTAATCTGCGGGAAGTGATACATATGGAGTTCAGCTATTTGGATTTCCTGAACATAGGAAGTCTCCGCCCCATTGACTATGAAATCATGAGTGATGCCCTGGCACAGTTCAATCTGACATATGGGCAGGCAATGGAATATCTGACAAAGAATCCGTCAGCAGAGATGGAATGCTACAGAAGTCTGTTGAATACTCTATGGAGAATGGTTTCAGAGATTGAACAGATGGTGTTCTATGTGACCACAGAGAATACCGGCCCCAAAGAGCGCGAAATGGTTCAGAAATTTGTAAGGCAGATGAAGGATGCGCTTAAGCCCCATAGTACATGGAAAACAGAGATTGAAGTCAAAGGATACAATCCATATCTGGAACGCCTGATGACAAAATATATTGTGAACGTAGAGAAAATGCAGGAAATGTATAACCGTTTCCCTGATCTGGAAGGACTGTTTGCTAAATAAGAAGTGTACAGAATGTCTGTCCGTTTGTTACGCCCATAAATGAAATATTCTATGAGCTTAACAAACAGACATCAGATGCTGATAATAACAATCAATGGCCCATACCTATGATCATCCCCAGAATATAGGGCACCAGCCAAACCAGCCAGACAAAAATGCTGAACTTGTGAAAGCTTTCCTGTTTCTTCTCATCCTTTTTCACCAGCACCAGGGTTGCCCACAGCGCGTGAAACAGCATAAGAACGATTGCCAGAGCACCTGTAATGCCATGAAGCCCCATGCCGGTCTGTCCTCCGGCTCCTTCTTTTGTGATAAAACTCATGATGGTAGTACCTGTGGTGTCAAAGACAAGGCCGAGCCAGAAGATGAAAACATGCTGTTTCTTCAGGATATGTGCCTTTCTCTCAGAAAAAACACCTATCGTATAGAAAACAAGTGCAAGCGTGATAGTAATAATAGCCGTGATCAATTTGATATCCATGGAAATGCGCCCCCTTTGGTTTTTTGTATACTGTAACCGTTCCGCGCAGTAAATGCGAAGACCTGCTGAATCGTTTACCGTATTTCATCATTATAGCACGCTTACCCGGAAGTACAAGAAAAAAGCCGGAGGACCGGGCAATTTCTCATCGCACGGTCCTCCGGTTTAAATCCCCCTGATTTTCTCAGGCTTCCTGTCTCTTCTCAATATAATCCAAGATCAGCTCCGCGGCTGCATCCGGAGAAAATCTGCTGGTATTGATCATCAGGTCATAATTCTGCGGGTCTCCCCATTTCTGCCCTGTGTAGTAATTATAATAGCGCTCTCTTGTTTTATTTTCCTTTTCCAGCTCTTTTAATGACTGGCTGCCGTAGTGGGTCCCGGCCCTTTCCCTGCGGAATTCCTCATCGGCGTAGATGAAGAAGGAAAAGCAGTCCGAATGCCCCCTCAGCACCGCGTCCGCGCATCTTCCCAAAAATACGGCGCTGCCTTTCTCCGCGATCTTCAGAATCGCTTTAGCCTGCTCCCGGAACATTTTATTATAGTAGGGAACTGCCTCAAAACCATAGGTCCCCATACTTCCTATGCTGCTGTCGGGTGTCCGGTAGGCAGATTCCAGAATGGACTCAATGTCCACTTCTGTGTCCCCCATCTTCTCCGCTGCCAGATAGAGGATCTGGCGGTCGTAACAGCGCACACCCATTTTCTCTGCCAGTATTTCCGCAATCTCCTTGCCGCCGCTGCCGAACTGGCGGCTGATGGTGATGATGGTCTTTTCCTGCATATGAATCCCTCCTGACTGATGATCCCATAGGCATATCAGACATATAATCCTGCCGGATGCTATGGTTTTCCAGTTATTCCATTATCTATGGTTCCCATATGTTTACAGTATTATTATAACTCACCCCGGGACTCTCGTTCAATAAGTTCCTGCATGATGGCAGGATATTTTTTATCCAGCTTATAGAGTGTCAGTGTGATCAGTACCGTAACCCACACCACCAGAGGGCCGAATTTATAAATGTTGATGATCATATCCACCGCGGACTGAGGCTGTACAGCAGCGCCTGCAGAGGAGCTGATATATCCGGCCGCTGATAAAAGTCCGGTGATGATCGCTGAGGACAGGCCGGCTCCCACCTTCATGCCCACAGAACTCCCCGCAAAAATCAGGCTTTCCTGCCGCAGATGCGTCTTCCACTGTCCGAACTCCACCACATCCCCCAGGAATCCGAATACCACAGCATTGAGCGGTGCAAGCCCCAGTGCCCGGATGACACAGCTCATAACCATCCAGGAAAAGCTTGTCGGATTAATGAAGAAGATCAGCTGTCCGATCAGGGCCAGCCAGATACCGGCCAGGGACATATTTCTTTTCCCGAATTTCTTAAGCAGGACAGGACAGCAGAAGGTCACTGCCACGATCAAAAGTGTCTCTGTCAGGTAAAGAGTGCTGTACATCCAGGTGTCATTTTCAAAAACATACTTGCAGTAATAGGGCAGTATGGTCCCGGTGATGCAGTAAATGGCGTTCTGCATGGTCCACAAAACCACAACCGCCCAGAAATACTGGTTGCATACCAGCGCCTTAAATGCCTGTTTTGCCGGCACCTTTGCCTGTCTTTTCTTAGCCTCGATCTCAACCGTCTCTTCACAGTTCTTAAAGCATATGAGCAGAAGCACCAGGGCAATGGCTGCCCATAAGGCCATGGTCTTGGCCCACGCTGCCTGGTCATCCCCGAATAATTTTACTACCGGCATGGTGCAGGTCACTGCCAAAATACGGCCGAAGGGCGACAGGCCCATCCTGACAATGCTCAGCATGTCTCTCTCCGATGAGATTCTTGTCATCATGGCAGAGAGGCTGCTGTACGGAAGGTTGATGGCTGTATAGCATACCGTGGTACAGAAATTATAAGTGACGAACATATATAAAAACTGCAGTAGTGCTTTTGTGTGGGGTACCGTGAACAGAAGTACCGCGGAGACTGCGTAGGGAACGCACATCCACAAAAGCCAGGGCCTGGATTTTCCCCATCTGGAATTTGTCTTCTCCACAATAATGCCCATTACCGCATCTGATACGCCGTCAAACATACGTGACAGAAGCATGACCAGACCTACCGTGGCAGCGCTGATTCCGACATAATCCGTATAAAACAGTGTGAGCAGCGTACTGATCATACCGAAAACCACATTGCAGGCCGTATCGCCGCATCCGTAGGCTACACGTGTTCCCCAGCCCAGTTTCCCGCCTGACTGCTGTATTCCTGTAGTGTTTTCATTTTTCATACCGCTTCTCCATTCCTTTCTCTTCTCAGAGAAGTTCTCTCTCGATTCTCTCCCTTGCCTCAGGCGCCTGGCGGTCCATTTTTTCCGGGAATCCGAACATGGATACACAGGCAATGTTGTCACCGCCTGCCTTCGGCGCACTCTGACCAAACTGCTTATTGGCAAAATCCATCTCCCGCAGGGTTTCAAAGATGCCGTTAAAGTCCACATCTCCCTCACCCATAGCCAGGTGCTGATGAATGGTCACATCCGCTTTCCCGCGTCCGTTCAGCCACGGGGGATTGGCAATATAGCGGCAGTCCAGGGTCTGGTTAAAGGTATCCGCAAAGAGTACATGGGTCAGCTCATCTCCTGCGTAGTGCAGCATGGAACGCACATCTCCCTTTCCCTCATCATAGAAGAAACCATGAGGGGAAGAATACACATATCCCAAATGTCTGGAGCGGAAGGATTTCACCATATCACAGGTCTCATTGTTCAGCTCACAGAAATCATAGGGGTGGGACTGGATTTCCACCCGGATGTCTTCCTTTTCTATTATGGGAAGCAGCTCCTCCATGGATTTGAACCACATGCCATTGCAGATTTCCTGCCGGTTCGGATCACCGGACAACTCTGTATTGATGACTTTCACACCCATATCCCCGGCAATTTGAATCATACGTTTCCAGTTGCGCACTGCAAACTGACGCTCCTCCTCTGTGGGGCCTGACCAGCGGTACACCACAATGAAGGAAGATATCTCCACACCCGTCTCTCTCAGGGCTCTGCGGTATTCAGCCTCACATTCTTTTGAAAAGAGAGGATGTTTATAGAAGGGATTGATGCGGGGGTGGGGGGACTGTTCGATATACTGATATCCCCAGTCCGCCACCTGATGCACCATCCGGTTGATGTCCATCTGCTTTGCCAGGACATCAACGTCAAATGCAATTTTCATGGTTGTTCCTCCTACTTTACCGGCTGATTGTCTGGCGAAGGGCATCTATGGAGGTGTTTACTCCAGCTTCCACAGACATGGTCAGGTCTTCCATTTCCAGAGATACATCTCCATGATAACCCATCATGCTGAGTACGGAGAAGAATTCTTTCCACCACTGCAGGTCTTTTCCGCAGCCCACTGCAACGTAATTCCAGACACGGTCCGCAGACTCTGTCACGGGTTTCGGTTCCAGAATGCCGTTTGTATCTGCCAGTCCGCGCTCAATGCGGGCATCTTTGCCGTGTACATGGAAGATACAGCCTTTCAGCGCACGCGCCGCGGCAATGGGATCCGCACCCAGGACCATCATATGGGAGGGGTCCAGGTTAATACCGATGATGGGATCTGTTGCCTCTCTCAGCTTCAGCATGGTCTCTGCTGACCACACCATGGTTCCCGGGAACTCTTCTATGGCGATCTGCTCAATATTGTGACTCTTAGCATACTCCGCAAATTCCTTCCAGAAGGCAATGGTGACTTTCCACTGGTATTCATAGGCCGGCGCCATGAAATCCGGCCATGAAACGGTGGATGTGATCCAGTTCGGTGTGGTGTCTGTCTCGCTGCCTGCCGGCAGTCCGGCCATGGCTACGATCTTCCTGACCCCCAGCTTTTCTGCCAGATCCACGCAGGCATACATGGACCTTTTGTACTCCTCTCCTGTCTCGGAAGGCCAGAGGGGATTGCAGGAGGTGTTCAGGGCAGCAATGCGCATGCCCCTCTTCTCCAGTTCACCTTTGAACGCTTCAAGCATCGCAGGGTCCGCCAGCAGTTTGGCTGTGTCGCAGTGCTTACGGGCGCCCCAGCCTCCTGCTGTCATTTCCACTGCGTCAATTCCGAGAGCCTTTACTTTATCAAGCATCTCTGTATAAGATAAATCCGCAAAAACATCTGTACATATGGCTAACTGCATTCTTATTTCCTCCTCTTTTCCGATCATTTAAAATCTACCCAAACGCCGCCTTTATCAGCAGATTCCACACATTTTGTCACCCAGCGGATGCCTTCGATACCGGCGTCGATTCCCGGGTACACAAGATTTTTCAAAGTTTCTTCATCGCCTCTGTTTTTCGCGTCAATGGCAATGGCGAATTTCAGATAAATATTTGCCCAGCTCTCCGGAAGTCCCTCTGCATGCAGGGCACCCAGGCGTTCGTCCGCATTGCATTCGTCGTACAGGTACGGCATGGAGCGAATCATTTTGCGGATCGGCTCGCCCTGCACCTGGTAGAGCAGTTCATTTGGCTGGTTGTCGGAGAATTCAACGGAGGCTTTGGAGCCTACGATGCGGATCCTGTGTCCGTCCATGCAGCCGGCATTGACAGCAGAAGCCCACATACGTCCCACGGCACCGTTTTCATAGCGCATCAGAACATAAGCGTTGTCCTCAAGGGGTTCCCGTGATTTTACAAAGCTCTGGCGGTCACAGAGAACCTGTTTCAGCTTTAATTCCGGACAGATCAGCTCTGACATGTAGAAGGTATGTGTTGACAGGTCGCCAAGTACAAAGGATGGGCCTGATTTTTCCGGGTCAACACGCCATTTCTGACCTTCTGAAACTTTGTCGCCAATCTCATCGCAGGCAAAGCCGTGTGTATACTGAAGTTCTACCATGTGGATATCTCCCAGATCTCCGTTCTGTACCATCTGGCGCATCTGAAGGAGAAGCTGGCTTCCTGAAAATCCGTATGTAACGCCCACAATCTTGTTCATCTTCTCAGCCAGGGCTTTAATCTCTTCTCCCTGCTCCACTTTGAAGAACAGCGGTTTTTCACAGATCACATGAAGTCCTGCTTCCAGAGCTGCTTTGGTGATTTCATAATGTGTAAAGTTTGGTGTTGCAATAGAAACTACCTCCACGCCGTCAGGACGTTTTGCTTCCTCCTCAAACATGGTCTTGTAATCCGGATATAAACGGTCCTCAGCCACGCCCAGATTCATTCCGAAATCTTTGCAGCGCTCAAAGTCAAGGTCAAAGGCTCCTGCCACCAGCTCGTATGCCGTATTGTCTCTCAGTGCTCCCAGTCTGTGTTTGTAACCTACATTGCCTGTTCTTCCTCCGCCGATCATTCCCCAGCGCAGCGGTCTCTCGATTCTTTTTTCTCCGTTTAACATTATAATATCCTCCTGATAAATTCACATTAATTTGCTTTTTTATTAATTGTTTATTCTTTTTGTTGTTTTCCAACTGCACGCAGTTGACCCACCATGAAAACGGCCATTTTCTCTGTATATTGGTGATGTCTGCAGCAGGTCAGGCAAGGTCTGCGCAATTTCTGCGCTGCCCGTCAAAAGGCGTATGGACTGCGGAAATCAGCCTGCCATAAGGCGATTTTTATGGCTGAATACCGTTGTCGTCCAGGTATCTGAGCTGCTGCGGTGTTTTGTGTTTCGTATTGGTTTGTTTGTTTCGATAGTTGTATTATACGCATATACGGCGTGCTTTTAAATATGGATTTTTGCCAAAAAGTTCATGGATATTGCTTTTATCACGCAAAAAGATTATAATGGGGTAAAAATACAGGAAAGGGGATAGATATGAAAAGTGTAGATACGGGTGTGCTGGCCCGCTCCGTCTGCTTCTCTTTTACTCCTTCCGATACAGCCAGGCAGTTGTACTTTTACCCTACCTGGTGCGGGCATTATTTCTGTACAGGAAGGTATTTTATGAGAAGGGAGTACTTTCCGCCGCTGCTTGTGGCTTATATAAGAGAAGGGACTCTGCATGTGGAATATGAAGGGGAAACATTTGACGCGAAGAAAGGAGATGTGGTGCTTCTGGACTGTGCCAGGCCCCATTATTATCAGGCAATGGAAGGGCTTGAATTTGTGTACATCCATTTTGACGGTTCCAACTCCCACGAGATCTGCGGACATATCCTTAAATTATTCGGACCGCTGATACGGAACCAGAATAATGCCCTGGTGGGGAACCTGATTTATAATATGGTAAAGTTTTACGAGCAGGACGGAGTTGAAAATATGTTTGACAGCTCCATGAGGATTTATAAGCTACTGCAGCTTCTCAGTGAAAGGGAACTGCATAACCAGAAAGAGGACACTTCTATAGAAAAGACGATTCGTTATATCAGAAGTCATGTAGGGGATAAGATCACGCTGGAGGAACTGGCAGACATTGCGAATCTCAGCACTTATTATTTTTCACACCGCTTTAAGGAGGAGACAGGCCTGTCCCCTATAGACTATGTGATCAATACACGTCTTGACCAGGCTAAAATCCTTCTGGCCCGTACCTCCATGACCGTGGAGGAGATTGCTTATGAAGTGGGGTACCAGAGCAGCAACAGCCTGATCAATCTCTTTAACCAGAAGCTGGGATTCTCGCCCAGAGAATACCGGAAACTGGCAAAATAAAAAAGTCCCGCCTGTACAGATACAGCAGCATATCAACATGCAGCGGTATCCGCAGGCGGGGTTTGTTCCATTTTATCCAACTCTGTTCAACTGGTCATATATTTCTGTAAAACATTCTCAAAATGCGGGTCCTGTTCTTCATAAACCACACGGAGTTCCTCTTCCCAGTTCAGGCTCAGCATACCCAGAATGGATTTAGCGTCAATCACAATCCTGCCGCTGACAACGTCGATGTCAAAATTACATCGGCATGCCGCGCTCACAAACTCCTTAATTTCATTGATTTCATTGAAGCGAACGGTTCTCTCACACATGCCGGTTCCTCCTTTATCCTCTGTCTTATTCTCCTCCCCTGCAGGGTCTTACGAGGCTCTGCCTGGTATTTCAATTGCCGCCTGTGACTCCGGGAGTGCACTGCCCTGGTTGTCTCAGTTCGTCTTTCGCGGTAATTATAAGAATATAACAAAATGGGGAAAATAGCAATGTGTATTTTTTTTAGATTTTGTTGTCTATGTCATGACTCTTCACTGCGTGCACAGCAGTATGTTTCGCATTGCACAGTTCCGGGACATTCTTCTTATTCCAGTCCCTTCTTCTCATCCGGCGTTCCTTTGAACAAGGTTTCTTATTATCACAAAAATGCCGACCAGAATCTCGCCCAGCGAGATACCGAATAATAATCCCGAGATAAAATCCTGTACATTCGTACCTCCCATAAATTTTGAGAGAACTAACAGCAGTATTCCCATGAAAACAAGGCCGATACCTATAAAATAAATCCGTTCTTTCTCAAGTACAGAAATTCTTTCTAAAATAAAGAAGGTCTGATCCTCCATTACAGCTTTATTGACCGCATCATCCCCATTCAGCAACTCGCCTACAGACGTGTCAAGTGTCTGGCATAGTTGTTTTATGACAGAGTAATCAGGCATGCACTTTCCGTTTTCCCATTTTGATACGGTCTTATTTGAGACCCCAAGCTTTTCTGCCAACTGTATTTGGGTCATATTATGTTCTTTTCTTTTTTTGGCAATGTATTCTCCTATTTTCTGCTGGTTCATATTCCACCTCCTGTCAAAATTATACCGTATTTCAGCAGAGAATCCTATCCACTGAGGGTAGAATA